>Ga0209297_1000192_pt1 | contig 41641 bp, 39 predicted proteins | sample S_130805_MF_Meta_FD_187322 | JGI IMG/M metagenome (GOLD analysis project Ga0209297, IMG submission 187322) | Freshwater microbial communities from Lake Simoncouche, Canada to study carbon cycling - S_130805_MF_MetaG (SPAdes) (version 2) | ecosystem: Environmental > Aquatic > Freshwater > Lake ...
TCTGGCTTCTTTGTTTTACCCTCCACCCCAATGGAATAACTTTTTTCGCTTTATTTGTTCGGTTTTCTTAATTATTTTATTGTGTAAATTAATTGGCTGTACTTTTTTAATTGTTGACGATTTAATCCGTTTGTTTAAATGGCTTATCGCCTTATTTAAAAAAAGAGAAATCACTTCTCCCATAGCTTCAAATGAAGGGATAAGTCGTTTAAAATTTTTTAGTCAACTGGCAATCGCTTTTACTGTTATTCCGGCTATTGGCTTTATTTATGGTATTGTTCGTGGCGCATATAAATACAAAATTCATAAAGTAAATATTTCGTTTCCAAATTTACCAGACGAATTTATTGGGTTTAAAATTGTTCAATTGTCCGACATACATTGTGGTAGTTTTATGAATGCCGACCCTTTAGTAAAGGCTTTTAATCTTAGCTTAGAACAAAAACCAGATATTATTTTATTTACTGGCGATTTGGTAAATAACGAAGCAGCTGAAACGAAGCCCTACATAGAAGCATTTAAAATGTTAAAAGCGCCTTTTGGCGTATATTCCTGTTTGGGAAATCATGATTATGGCGATTATAAAGTATGGGAAAGTTCTGAAGCAAAAAAAGAAAATTTAATAAACTTAAAAAATATTCATGCTGAATGTGGATGGCGTTTATTGATGAATGAAAATGTTTCTATTGAAAAAAACGGACAAAAAATTGCTTTATTAGGCGTCGAAAACTGGGGGGGTAATCTTAGATTTCCTAAATATGGTAAGCTTGATAATGCTCATGCAGGAACAGAGTCCTATCCATTTAAAATTTTATTATCACACGATCCTTCTCATTGGGATTATCAAGTTTTAAAAGAATCAAAATACAATGACATAGATTTAACTTTAAGCGGTCACACTCATGGGATGCAATTTGGTATAGAAATTCCAGGATTTAAATGGAGCCCGGTTCAATATATTTATAAAAATTGGGCCGGCTTATATAAGAAAGGCAGTCAATACTTATATGTCAATAGAGGACTAGGTTTTTTAGGCTATCCTGGCAGATTAGGTATTTGGCCTGAAATTACCGTTATTGAGTTGCAAAAAACCTAAGTTGTTTTTTTATTTAATGCGTATTCTTTCTTAATTTCGAATCTATTTTGTTAAATAAAATTTGAAAGGGCTTTTTATAATGTGCGCAAACAATTTATTGCTTTTTAATTTCATAATTTGCTATAAGTTTTAATTAATTATTATGAAAATTGCAGGCTTTACTATTATTCGCAACGCTATAAAATACGATTATCCTGTTGTTGAGGCAATCAATTCAATATTAATATTATGCGATGAATTTTATGTAGGCGTTGGAAAAAGCGACGACGATACCCGTAAACTAATTTCATCTATTAATTCAGAGAAAATAAAAATAATAGATACTGTTTGGGACGATAATTTAAGGCAAGGGGGTGCCGTTTTAGCTATTGAAACAAATAAAGTGTTTGATGCAATTCCGAATGATTTTGATTGGTGTTTTTATATTCAAAGCGATGAATGTGTTCACGAAAACGATCTCAATAAAATAAAAGAGAATATGGCCCTTTATAAAGATGATCAATCTATTGATGGCTTATTATTTGAATATAAACATTTTTATGGCCAATATAATTATATTGGAATCGGCAGTGGTTGGTATAAAAATGAAATTCGTATTATTAGAAATAATAAAAAAATTCGTTCTTATAAAGATGCACAAGGTTTTAGAATGATTAATGATCATAAATTAAGGGTTAAAAAAACTGGAGCATTTATATACCATTATGGATGGGTAAAGCCGCCTATAGCTCAACAAGCTAAACAGAAAAGTTTTCATAAAATGTGGCACAACGATAAATGGATAAAAAATAATATTTCAGATAAAAAAGATTTTGATTACGGCAACGCTGATCTATTAGAAATTTATAATGGCACACATCCTGTTGTTTTTGAAACGAGAATTAAAAATGCTCAATGGAATTTTATTTATGATAAACGTAAAGTAAAAATAAATATAAAATATAAAATTATTTTTTTAATCGAAAAATTAAGCGGCTGGAGAATTGGAGAAAATAAAAATTATAAATTTTAAATTAAATACATTTAAAATAATCAAAAGCCTCTAAACATTCCTTGCATTGATAAAGTGCTTTGCAAGCAGTGCTTCCAAATTGAGAAATCATTACTGTATTTTTGTTTTTACACCTTGGGCAAGTAATATTTTTTTTTGAATTAGTTAAAAAAGATTTATCAGAAGTTGTTTCTTCTGGCGGAGCAATGCCATAATTTTGAAGCTTTAATTTTGCTTCCTCGCTTAACCAATCGGTCGTCCAGGCAGGTGAATAAATAATTGTGCTTTTAATTTCATCAAACCCATTTTCGCTTAATTTTTTTCTAACATCGTCTTCCATTTGTTTCATTGCAGGACATCCACTATAGGTGGGCGTAATAAAAACTTCGATGTGAGTTCCCTCTATTAAAATTTCACGAATTACCCCTAATTCTACTATAGATATAACCGGAATTTCTGGGTCTGGAATTTCAGAAAGTAATGCGAAGACTTCTTCTTTAGTATGCATCTTTAACAAAAGCTTATTTAACAAAAATCTATTCTTAAAGAATAAAAATGGCCGCGACAATCATGATAATAATAATGATAACATATTGCCAAATGTCAACAAAATAAGGACTTAATTTTTTCCATATGTTTTTACTCGCCATATCATTTTATTACCATTTAGCATTAGGGTGCATTCTTGGGATCGATTGCATTTCGGCTAATATATAACCCAAATACTCGCTATGCAATGCTTTTCTACTGCCTTGTTGCATAAACAATGTTTCGGGAATTACTAAATTTGCTTTTTCAAACAAGTCCTTAATTTCTAATTCCCATTTTTGTTTTAAAGAATCTAAATCAACGGCAATGCCTTCTTTTATTAAGTTATGATCGTCCTCATTCATTTCAAATAATTCGCCCGAGTATGCCCAAATTTCGTTAAGCCCTTTTTGTAAGCGCGAAAAGCTCTCTTCCGTTCCGTTTCCAAAACGAACCACCCAACTAAAACTATGGCGTTTATGATATGTTATTTCTTTTACAGATTTTGATGCTATGCCGGCTAATGTTAAATCTTTGCTTTTCGCTAATTCGGTATAAAATAATAAATCAAAACAATCGATAATGCTCTGACGAATCATCGTTTTTGCATAATCTCCATTTGGCTGTTCAGTAATTAATAAATTAAAAAACTCTCTATCGCTTCTAAAAAAAGCTAAATCATCCTCTGTTCTTCCTTTACCTTCTTTTTTTGCAGCATATTCTAATAAACCTTTAGCTCGTCCAAAAATATCGAGCGCTATATTTGTTAAGGCTAAATCTTCTTCTAAAAAAGGGCCGTGTCCAGTCCATTCGCTTAATCTTTGTGCTAAAATTAAGCTTGTGTCACCTAATCTTAATGTGTAATTATATAATGAATCTTTCATTTAATAAAATAATTTGAATATCAATTATTTGTCGGAGCTATCCCTTAAAAAATATTTTTACATGTGCCCAATCCCATCAGGTATTTGATAAAAAGTTGGGTGTCTGTAAATTTTATCGTTAGATGGTTCAAAAAATGAACCGGCATCTTCTGGGCTACTGGCAACAATTGAGCTACTTAAAACAATCCACAACGACATGCCTTCGCCTCTTCTAGTATACAAATCTCTGGCATTTTGTAAAGCCATTTCTTTATCATAAGCATGCAAATTCCCACAATGAACAAAAGGCTGACCTGATTTTTTTTGAACAAACACTTCCCATAATTCTCCCTGACTATCTTTATTCATTAGTATTAATTTAAAAAAATTTAATTTGGTTGATATACTTTTTATGCTGCTTTTGATTCTTGCTCTTGCTTTTTTCCATATGCTATAGCCGCTTCACGAACCCATTCGCCATTTTTATGAGAATTGTTTCGAGATAATAATCTATCTTTATTACAAATGCCATTTCCCTTTATCACACTTTTGAATTCATTCCAATCTGGGTCACTATAATCGTAGCCCTGTTTTTTTTCATTCCATTTTAAGTTTTTATCTGGTGCAACTAGTCCTAAGTACTCCACTTGAATAGCCGTTTGATTTATAAAACGTTGACGAAGTTGATCATTTGTTTCGCGTTTAATTCTCCACTTAATTGCATTTTCGCTATTCGGACTTTCAACATCTGGAGGCCCAAACATCATTAATGTTGGATACCACCAGCGATTTAACGCGTCTTGAGCCATTTCTTTTTGTTCACTAGTTCCAAATGATAGTTGGGTCATAATTTCATAACCCTGGCGTTGATGAAAACTTTCTTCTTTACAAATACGAACCATGGCTCTACTATATGGGCCATAAGAGGATCTCTGTAACATAACCTGATTCATAATAGCGGCTCCATCTACTAACCAGCCTATGGCCCCAACATCGGCCCAACTTAATGTAGGATAATTAAAAATAGATGAATATTTTGCTTTTCCAGTTAGTAAGGCGTCTAACATTTCTTCGCGAGTAATTCCTAAAGATTCGGCAGCTGTATATAAATATAAGCCATGCCCACCCTCGTCTTGAACTTTAGCCAACAATATTAATTTAGCTCTTAAACTTGGGGCTCTAGTAATCCAATTGCCTTCTGGAAGCATTCCTACAATCTCACTATGAGCATGCTGAGAAATTTGACGAATTAGATGCTTACGATAATTTTCGGGCATCCAATCTTTTGGCTCAATCATTTCGTTTTTTGCCAACTTGGCTTCAAACAAATCTTCAAGATTAATCGTTTCCATTTATACTAAATTAATATAGTTACTACAAAGATAGAATTTATGTGGTTTATTCAAAAAAATGTATTTAGAACATAAACAAGTATTTGTTTGACTTTGTTTAACTTAAATAAATTTTTTTATAGCTTATTAAAGGATTATTTTTGCAGTCTATTTATACTAATTATGGCCCGTTTTCATACCTTAAAAGTTAAAGATATTAAACGCGAAACTACAGATTCGGTTTCGGTTGCGTTTGATGTCCCTCCTCAACAACAGCCTGAATACCAATTTAAACAAGGGCAGTATATTACCCTAAAATTAAAATTAAATGGCGAAGAAATTCGTCGCTCCTATAGTTTATGTTCTAGTCCTTACGATAAAGAATTAAGAGTGGCTATTAAAGAGGTAAATGGAGGAAAAGCCTCTACTTTTATTAATAGAGAGTTAAAAGTAGGTGATAATGTGGACGTGATGACTCCAATGGGAAGCTTTCATACAATTTTATCAGGAGTAAATAAAAAACATTATGTTTTACTTGCTGGCGGTAGCGGCATTACTCCAATGATGAGTATTATTAAAAGTGTTTTATATATCGAGAAACAAAGCAGCATTACACTATTTTATGCGAATAAAAATGAAGAAAGTACAATCTTTAAATCAGAACTTGATAGCATCTCAAACCAATTCCCTGCTTTAAAAATTATTTATATTTTTGATCAGCCTCAATCTGAAATTTCTGCCCTTCAAACAGGAATTATTACGAAAGATAAGGCACTCGCCTTAATCGAGAATTTTGGTAGTGTTAGCGCTGACGAATATTTTATTTGTGGGCCAGGGGCTATGATGGAAAATATAAAATCTACATTAGACTCTCTCAAAATCGCAAAAGAAAAAATTCATATCGAATACTTTTCTTCAGTTATTGAGGCGATTGATTCTGATGAAAAAAAATTTAGTGGTAATGTTAATGCAAGTATAAAAGTATTGCAATATGGAATTGAAACTACCTTTAATCTTAAAACTTCAGGAATTAGTATTTTAGATGCCGCTATTGAAGCAGGAGTTGACGCCCCTTTTAGTTGCAAAGGAGCTGTTTGTTGCACTTGCAGAGCAAAAGTAATAGAGGGAAAAGTAAGAATGGATGCTAATTTTGCTTTAACTGACGCCGAAGTAGATGAAGGTTTTATTTTAACTTGTCAGTCTCATCCTTTAAGCGAAAAAGTAGTTATTGATTACGACGCTTAATTTTAAAGCGTTTTAATTACCAAAGAATCTTTATAGCCAAAATAAATTTTTTTGTTTATGTATTTTATACCTAAAACAAATTTATTATTAATTAATGGCTTACAAATTTCTTCAAAATCTTTTAAATTGTAACTACAAAAGACACTGTCTTTTTTATAATAAATTGCTTTTTCATTTACACTAAATTCTTTTAATTCTTTTATTGCTATTAATTTGCTGTAAGACCCAAACATGTCAAAAACAAAAATGCCGTTATTAGGGCAATTCAAAAACAAAAAACCGTTATGTTCAATCATATAGTTAGGTGTTAAATCTGTTTTAAAAATTTGTTTTAAATTTCCAGTCGCAGTTACTTTTTTTAAATTTTCGTTGAAGCGAATTAATTCATTGTTTTGTTTATTGTAAATCCAAAAACTATTATTCGAACCTGCACAAGCCAATTCAGACTGTTCCAAGCCTATGGCATCTAATAAAACCGCTTCGCTATTTGCAGAAAGTTGATTGTCTAAAAAAACGATAGTTTGAAAGTCGCGATAATATAAAATAATTTTTAACGGATTGGTGGCGTCTATAGATGCAATCTTGCCAAGTTTTAAATTACTGTAGCGAGCAAAAAATTCCCCATTTGGCAAAAATTTCACAACCTCATCATTCTTTACCGTATAAATATTACCCAAATTATCTATAGTAAAAAAATCAAGGGGGCTTATAATCTCAACTTGCGCTTTTTTATCTCCTTGAGTATAAGAGACGCTAATAAAAATTAATAAAATAAAAATATATTTCTTTAAAAAAATCACAAGGTCTTACTTAAATTATAGATTTCTTCTAATACTTTACGGTCGTTGCTTAATCGAGGCACTTTATATTGAGCCCCTATTTTATTATTTAATTTTAGCCAAGCATAAAAACTATTTTTTGGCATTTTTCTCACAATAGGCAAGTGTAAAACAAAATCATTATATCTTTTAGCTTCATAATCGCTGTTTTGTTTTTTTAAAGTATCGTCTAATACGGATATAAAAAAATCAAAATTATTCGGCTCTTTAATAAATTCTATTAACCATTCATGAGCGCCCGATTTTTTTTTCATAAATAAAGGTCCAACAGTATAATCTTTAACTGTTGCGTGCGTTTTTTCACAGGCCTTAGCAATGGCAAGGTCTGCATTATGAACCATTAATTCTTCGCCAAAAACATTAATATACTGTTTTGTTCTACCACTAATTTTAAATCGATAGGGATTAGTACTTGTGAATTTAATAACATCGCCTAATTGATAACGCCACAAGCCTGCATTTGTTGTAATTACCAATGCGTAATCTAATCCTATTTTCACTTCTTCCAAATTAATAACCCGCTCTGTTTTTGCAACTGATTCTTTTAACTCAATAAACTCATAAAAAATTCCATAATCTAACATCAATAACATCTCGTCGCTTTTAACTTGATCTTGAATGCCAAAAAATCCCTCGGAGGCACTATAAAGTTGTAAAAAATTTACTTTATTATTATTAAATAAATTTAAAAACTGTTCTTTATAGGGTTCAAAACTTACTCCACCATGAAAGTATACTTCTAAATTTGGCCAAACCTCGTTAATTGTTTTCGCTTTCTTTTTTTCTAAAATTCGATTTAATAAAACTAGCATCCAACTTGGCACTCCCGCTAAACTTGTTACATTTTCGTTCATCATACTAAGTGCCATTTTTTCTAATTTTCCCTCCCACTCATCCATTAGTGCAATACTGGTTTCTGGTGCTCTAAAAAATTCTGCCCACATGGGTAAGTTTTGAATAATAATAGCGCTAACATCTCCATGAAAAGAATTGTGGTTTTCAAATTGATCTTCCTTAAAACTTCCTCCTAAAGCCAAATTTTTTCCCCTAAACAGCTCTGTTTCTGGATTATTGAAGCAGTGTAAGGTTATCATATCTCTGCCGGCATTATAATGGCAACCATTTAAGCTTTCTTGGCTTACCGGCAAAAACTTACTCTTATCGTTAGTGCCACTACTTTTTGCAAACCATTTAATTTCGCTATGCCATAATAAATTTTGCTCCCCCCTTCGTGTTCTTTCAATATAAGGCTTTAAACTATCGTAATCATTTAATGGAATTTGTTCTTTAAACTGCTCGTAATTCTTGATGTCTGTAAAATGATTTTTTTTTCCAAACTTAGTTTTTGAGGCGTCTTTCAATAAACTATACATCCACTCTTGCTGAACGTCAATTGGATATTTTACGAATAGCTCTATTTGATGCATTCGCTTTTTCATAAGCCAACTTGCTATTGAATTTAGGATTGGCATTATTTCTTAAAAAATAAATTTAAGTCATTTAATGAAAATGAATTTAAACAATTTGCTTTATCTAACAAGCCCTTTCTGGCAACACATACGCCATAATACATGTCGTGAAGGCCAAGTAAATGATGCGCATCAGGATTAATAGAAATCTTAACTCCTTTTTCTAAACAGTAAGGAATCCATCGCCAATCAAGGTCTAAGCGATATGGATGCGCGTTTAATTCAATACTCACTTTGTTGGCCGAACAAGCATCTATAACCTTTTTATGATTAATAGGATATCCTGTTCGTGCTAATAATAATCTGCCAGTTGGATGGCCAAGAATATTGGTGTATGGATTTTCAATCGCTTTAATTAAACGCTCGGTTGCTCTTTCTTCATTCATTTTTAAATTAGAATGTATAGATGCAACCACGAAATCAAATGACTTTAAAATGTCGTCCGGGTAATCTAAAGAACCATCATTTAAAATATCGCTTTCTATCCCTTTTAAAATTTTAAAAGACTGGTCCTGCGAATTTAATTGATCTATTTCTTGTTGTTGTTCTAATACTCTTTCAATACTTAATCCTTGAGCATAAAATGCTGTTTTAGAATGGTCGCAAATCCCTAAATACTCATATCCCAAACTTTTACAATAATCTGACATTTCTTTTAAAGTATTGGCCCCGTCGCTATAAGTGGTGTGATTATGAAGCGCTCCCTTTAAGTCTTCAACTTTTATAAGTTCGGGCAACTTATTTTCTTTTGCTAGTTCAACCTCAGCCAAACCTTCACGTAATTCTGGAACAATATATTGCAATCCTAAACTCGAATAAATTTCTTCTGAATTAGAATACTCTCGCTTTGTTAGTGTGCTAAATTTTATTTTTTGTAAATGTTCGGAAGTAGAAGTTAATTCAACTAATTTATAATAAAAATCTTTTTCTTCACAAAAAATATAATTTATTGGCAATGGCAGACTTTCTGTTTGTTGTTTTAAATCAATTAAAATTTTACCGCCAATTAATAATTCAATATTATCAATGATTTCACATTTTCTTGCTACCTGACCAACCAAGCTTATTTTTAATTGTGGATTTTGTATGGACAACATTTGAACAACTTCATTTAATGGCTTTTCAATGGAAGCAAAATGAAATTTATTATTATTCGAAATTTTAAATTCAATATTTTGTTTTATTTGTAACTGAGTTTTTTCTCCAAATCCTTTGAGTGAAGTAAGTCTATTTTCGCTGCAAGCATACAATAGTTCACCAACGCTTTCTATTTGTAATTCTTGCCATAATTGTCTAACTTTTTTTGGACCTAAGCTTTTAACTCCAAACATTTCAATTAATCCTGAGGGCGTTTTTTCAATCAGTTCACTTAATTCTTTTAATTTGCCCGTACTCATTAATTCGAAAATTTTTTCAGATATCCCCTTGCCTATTCCCTCTAATGATTGAATTTCGGATTGTGTCTTTCCTTCAAAATCAAATCGCAATTTCGAAAACTTATAGGCCGCATTTGAATATGCTTTTATTTTAAAAGGATTCTCATTGTGAAGCTCTAATAACTTTGCAGTGATTTCTAGCGAATAAATAATGTCTTCACTCCTCATGTATTAGCGCTTTTGCAATTAATAAATCGTGAGGCGATGTGATTTTTATGTTTTCTTCGTTTCCTTCTACTAAAACAATTTTTTCTCCTATCGTTTCTAAAACAGTTGCGTCGTCTGTAAACACAAAATTATATTCTTGTTCAAATGCCTTTTTAATTTTAGAAACCAAAAAGCATTGCGGGGTTTGAATTATTTTATATTCATTCCGGTTAATAGAACTATTTATATTATTACTTATTTTTCTTAAACTTTCGTTTATAGAAATACAAGGAATGGCGTTGCCTTTAATAGCAGCTGTTTCAAAACAATTTTGTATGGTTTTTAAAGAAACGAATGGCCTTGCTGAATCATGTATCCCAACAACCGCATCTAAGTCTTGTATTAAATTTAAACCGTTTTTCACAGATTGGAATCTCGTGTCGCCCCCAAAAACAATTTGAATATTTTTTGTTTCAAGATTAAATTTTTGAAAAATATTTTCTAAGTGGTTTTTGTAATTTTTGTGAACGCAAATTATTATTTGAATGTTTAAATTATAATTTATAAATCGTTTAAGTGAATGTATGATTATTGGGGCTCCTTGTAATTCGATAAATTGTTTCGGGATATCGCTTTTCATTCGACTTCCTGTTCCGCCAGCTAATATTATTACATATTGTTGTTGCACTTAGATAAATGTAATCAGAAAAATTAATAAAAAAAATAAAAGCTTTTCTTAAGCCATTTTATTTAACTCATTTCTAATAATACAGGGCAATGGTCGCTATGAATGGCGCTTGGCAAAATAACTGAACGAGAAATTCTATTTTTTAAATTATCTGTAACAAAGTTATAATCAATACGCCATCCTAAATTTTTTGCTCTTGATCCAGCTCTATAACTCCACCATGAATATTGATGAGGTTCCTGATTAAAATATCTAAAGCTATCAACAAAACCAGAATTAATAAATTGCTCCATCCACTCTCTTTCTTCGGGTAAAAATCCACTGGTATTGGCATTTGATTTTGGATTATGAATATCGATGGCTTTATGGCAAATATTAAAATCACCGCAAATAACTAAATTTGGATAAGTAGCCTTTAATTGGTTTATGTAATTTAAAAACGCCTCTAACCATTCCATCTTAAAAGCTTGCCTCAAATCTCCACTGCTTCCGCTCGGGTGATAAACACTCATTACCGAAAATTCTTCAAAGTCAATGCGTAAGATTCTCCCCTCATCGTCGTATTCTTTTATTCCACATCCATATTCAATGTGTTTAGGCTTTTGTTTTGTAAAAATAGCCACGCCACTATATCCTTTTTTTTGAGCAGGATACCAATAATGATGGTATCCTAATTCTTCAAATTCAAAAACCCCCACCTGATCTGGGTTTGCTTTTATTTCTTGCACACACAAAACATCAGGACTTACTTGCCTTATCCAATCAATAAGACCCTTACTCATTGCCGCTCTTATACCATTTAAATTGTAAGTGATAATTTTCATGAAATTGATTGAGATTGCTGCTTTTAAAAATAACTATATTTTTAATAAAAAAGCCTGTATAATAAACGTAAACAGGCTTTTAATATTATTAAGAAATTAATATTAATTTGCAGGTTTTGCAGCTTCAATTGTAAACTCAACCTTAGCTGTTCCGCCCCATTCAATACCAAAGTCTTTGCAAGTAATATTTAATTTGCCTTCAAAACCGGCAACGCTTACTGCCATTTCTTTTCCTGCGGCATCAAACTCAGATGTGGGTTTTGATCCAAAATAATTAAATAACATATCTATTTCTTTTGAAACCCCTTTTATAGTTAATTTACCTTTTGCAACATAGGCAAACTCGCCTAATTCAGCATTTTTAGAAATTTCAGTTGCTTCAAAGGTTGCTTTTTTATATTTATTTACGTTAAAAAACTCTTCTTTATCTCTTAAATGACTATCACGCATACTGTTTTGAGTATTGATTGTAGTCATATCTAATTGCATAAAGATTTTTGGTCCTGTTGCAGCGTCTAAGTATACATACCCACTATCAATTGTAATAGAACCTTTAGTATCAGCTATTAAATGCGCTACACTAAAGCCCAAAGAACTGTGAGCACCGTCTACGTTATATAAACCTGTTAACTCTGCAATATCTTTTTTAGTGGCGTTCATAATACTATCACATTGTTCCTTGCTTGTGCAAGTGTATTCCTGACCGTTGATATTACATTTTATTATTTCTTCTTTCATGCAGCAGGCTTCAGATTTATCTGTTGAACCGATACCAGCAATATATGGTGCAATTACTAGCGAAACAATAGACATTAATTTAATTAATATGTTCATAGATGGGCCCGAGGTGTCTTTAAATGGATCGCCCACAGTATCGCCTGTTACAGATGCCTTATGTGGTTCAGACTTTTTATAAAACATTTCGCCGTTAATCATTACTCCTTTTTCAAAAGATTTTTTAGCGTTATCCCAAGCCCCACCAGCATTGGATTGAAAAATACCCATTAACACACCAGATACGGTTACACCAGCCAATAAACCACCCAAAACTTCTGGTCCAAATACAAACCCAATAATTACCGGAGTAATTAATGCAATAGCGCCTGGCAACATCATTTCACGAATAGATGCTTTCGTAGAAATCGCCACACATTTTTCATATTCAGGCTTTGCTTTGTATTCCATAATACCAGGAATTTCTCTAAACTGACGACGAACTTCCTGAACCATATCCATTGCAGCTTTACCAACTGCCTGAATACACAATGCAGAAAAAATAAAAGGAATCATTGCGCCAACAAACAGACCAGCTAAAACGGGTGCTTTATAAATATCAATGGCATCAATGCCTGCAATACCAACAAAAGCAGCAAATAAAGCTAAAGATGTTAATGCGGCAGATGCAATAGCAAATCCTTTTCCTGTAGCAGCAGTTGTGTTTCCAACAGCATCTAAATTATCTGTGCGCTCACGAACTTCTGGTGGTAATTGACTCATTTCTGCTATGCCTCCCGCGTTATCAGCAATTGGACCAAAAGCATCAATTGCTAATTGCATAGCTGTTGTTGCCATCATCCCTGCTGCAGCGATAGCTACACCATATAAACCAGCGCAGTAATATGAGCCCATAATACCAGCAGCTAAAGTTAAAATAGGAATAACAGTAGACTTCATGCCAACGGCTAAACCACCAATAATGTTTGTGGCATGTCCTGTTGAAGATTGCTGAATAATGGAATTTACTGGTGGTTTTCCCATTGCAGTATAATACTCTGTTACAATACTCATTATGGCTCCAACTGCTGTTCCAACCAAAATGGCACCAAATACGCCCATTTTAGTAAACTCTACGCCACGTAAAGTAATTACGCCTTCAGGCAACATATACATTACTATAAAATAAGAAGATATTACTGTAATTAACATGGATGACCAGTTGCCTAAATTTAATGCTGTTTGAACATTTGATTTTTCATCCTTAATATTTACAAACCATGTTCCTACAATTGAGAAAAGAATGCCTAAACCACAAATTACCATTGGTAATAAAATAGGGGCCATACCGCCAAAATTATCCTTAACAATAATCTCTTGACCAAGCACCATGGTCGCTAAAATAGTTGCAACATACGAACCAAATAAATCGGCGCCCATACCAGCAACATCTCCAACGTTATCACCAACATTATCCGCAATAGTGGCAGGATTACGAACATCATCTTCAGGTATTCCTGCTTCAACTTTACCAACTAAATCTGCGCCAACATCAGCAGCTTTTGTATAAATACCTCCACCAACACGTGCAAATAAAGCAATAGATTCTGCGCCTAACGAAAAGCCTGTTAAAACTTCAATAGCCGTTTTCATTTGATCGCTATTTACCTCAACAACGTTAAATATTTTTAAGAAAACAATGAATAGGCCGCCCAAACCAAACACAGCCAAACCAGCAACACCTAAGCCCATTACTGTTCCTCCAGTAAATGAAACTTTTAATGCTTGCTTTAAACTTGTGCGAGCGGCTTGTGTCGTTCTAACATTTGCTTTTGTTGCTACTTTCATACCAATGTACCCAGCAGTAGCAGAAAATACAGCGCCAATAATAAATGCAATTGAAATAATCCAACTGCCATGAATTTCTTTGCCATTTACTTCGTGAATGGTTCCTGAATAAGCCAATAAGGCTGCAGCAAAAACAACGAAAATACTTAATACTTTCCATTCTGCTTTTAAAAACGCCATCGCTCCATCAGCTATATAGCCAGCTAATTCTTGCATATTTTTATCTCCCGCATCTTGTTTGCTAACCCATGCAGATTTTATCGCCATGACTATTAGTCCAACTAGGCCTAAAATAGGGACTAAATAAATTATATTTTCATTCATATTCATCAAATTTATTGGGATGCAAAAATAAGAAATTTTATGTAAAATAAAAATTATACAAACAATTGAATAATAATGGATTGGGTTTGATAATAGGTAATTAAGCTAAGAAATAATAAATTTGTAGTTGATTATTATGGAACATTTTGATTTAATTGTGATTGGAGGAGGCCCAAGTGGTTATGCAGGGGCTATGCGAGCAATTGATTTTAGCAAAAAGGTTTTAATCATCGAAAAAAAACGTCTTGGTGGTGCTGGGATATATAATGGGGTATTAACTTCAAAAACCTTATGGGAACAATCGCTTAAAGTAGCTTCCATTCGAGAAATGATTCCAGAATATGCCCCTGATTTTTCGGTTTTCTCAAAAATAGTTGATGAAGCAGTCTTCGAAAGAAAAACTCAAATGAATGTGCATTTACAGATTCTTCGCGAACAAAAAAATAGATTGCTTTTTTATGAAAAAGGTACTGCCTTGATTATTGACAAAAACACAGTTCAAATTACAAAAGATGGTATTTCAAAAAAAGTAAGTGCTGATTATATTTTAATTGCAACAGGCAGTCGCCCTAGAGTACCCGAAAACATTAAAATTGATAATGAAATTATTGTTACAAGCGATGGCATTAAAAGTTTCACTTCGTTGCCTAAAAGTATGGTCGTATTGGGCGCTGGAGTTATTGGCTGTGAATTTGCAACCATATTTTCTGGCTTTGGCAAAACAAAAGTTAATTTAATTGATAAAGCTGAGCGAATATTGCCATTTGAAGATGAAGATATTGCTAAAATTATTGAAAATAGTTTAGAACAAAATGGAGCCACTCTCCATCACGGCGCCTCTTTATTAAGAATGGAAGCCATAAATGGAAAAGTAGAATACGAACTTGAATATAAAAATGGGAAAAAGGACGTAATTACAGTAGACAAAGCTCTAATTTCTATCGGCCGAATTCCGAATGTTGAAAATATTGGTTTAGAAAACGCAAACATAAAATTAAACAAGAGAGGTTGCATCTGGAATATCGATACACAAACCAATATAAGTAATATTTATGCTGCTGGAGATGTTACAACCGAAGTGGCCCTTGTCAACGTTGGAGAAAGAGAGGCGCGACATGCTGTTGTTAGAATGTTTGGCCCAATTGTAAAGCCTTTATCTTACCAAAACATAAGCACCATTATGTTTTTAAATCCCGAAGTCGCGGCTGTTGGGATGAATGAACAAGACTGCGTAAATAAAGGCATTGCTCATAAAGTAGTAAAACTAGATTACAGTACCAATGCTCGAGCTATTGCCATGCGAAAAACAAAAGGTTTTTTTAAAATCATTGTAACAAATGATAATGGCATGCGTATTTTAGGCATGCGAGTTGTTGGAGAGCATGCAAGCAGTGCCATTCAAGCAGTTGCTTATTTAATATATACCAATCAAGGAATAAGAGAGTTGGCCGACATGATGCACCCTCATCCAAGTATTATCGAAGGCGTTCAAGAGTGTTTAAGAATGCTTTTAAATAAATCTATTTACAAACCTTATGTTTTTAAAGATAGATTAAAATGTTATGTTTTTGAAAATGGTACTTTAACTAATATTGAAAGTTTAGTTTAATCGTTTTAATTTATAATATACTTTAGAGTTAAAATTTTATATAGCAAAATGAACAAAAGAGTATTAACCTTAATTTCTATTTCATTTTCATTTGCGCTTTTAATCTTAATCTGGTTTCAAGCTTACTGGATTAGAAACGACTTCAAAGTAAGAGAAGAGTTGTTTAAAAATAAAGTAGATGAGGCCCTGGCTAATACTGCCACTAAATTAGAACGGCTTGATGCACGAAATAGTTATTTAAAAATTACTGAACGTACTCAAGGAATCACCTTCAATTCAAATAAATTAAAAGATGCTAAAACTAATTCGGGCGGATTTAAACTTAGCACCGAACTTAGTATTGACAGCAACGGCTATCAGAGCACCAAGTTTACTAATAAATTCATAGATAACGATTCTCTTCATTTTGATCAAAGGGCTCCAGGTTTTATGGCGAAAATCCGCTCTAACTATAATAAAATGCAAACTAATAATAACGATTTATTTAGTCAAGTTCCTACTGGATATAGCTTCTTCGACGAAACCTCGATAAAAAATTATTACAACAATAAACATAATTTAGATACTGTCTTGCTTGACTCAATTCTTAATGCCGAACTAGTTAATCAAAAAATCACGGCCAAATATAATTATTATATCACCTCTTTAAATTCTGGCATTAATCATCATATCGATATAACGCAGGCCGATAAAATTGTAGATTCACTTGGTGTAAATAATTATAAAATAAACTTATCGCCAAAAAATCTATTTATTTCGCCTGAATATTTAATTGTTATTTTTAAACATCAATCTCGAGCCGTTTTAAAAGAAATGTGGCCTTTTTTGGTTACGTCTATAATTGTAATTATTATTCTTATTTTTTCGTTTTATTATATTATGTCAAATAATTTAAAACAAAAAAAATTATCAATTATTAAAAATGATTTTATTAGCAATATGACTCATGAGTTTAAAACGCCCATTAGCACAATTTCTCTTGCTAGCGAAATGTTGGCAGATAAAAGTATTACACAAAGTCCGGAAAAACAAGATCGTTACATCACAATGATTAGGGAAGAAAACACAAGATTAAGCGTATTAGTAGAAAGTATTTTACAAACATCTATTTTAGATAAAGGCGAATTTAAATTAAAATTAAGCGAAGTAGATGTTCATGAAATTATTAATAACGCAATTAATAATACTCAGCTTTTAATTGGAAAAGGGGCTGTTAACACCTTTTTAAATGCTAATAATTTTAAATTACAGGCCGATCCAGTTCATCTAACAAACATTGTTTTTAATTTAATTGATAATGCAATCAAATATTCAAAAGAAATTCCTGAAATCACAATTTCTACAACTAATACCGCCGAAGGTATTATGATTCAGGTAAAAGATAAGGGCATAGGTATTTCTAAAGAAAATCAAAGAAAAATTTTTGATAAATTTTTTCGCGTTCCAAAAGGCAATGTTCACAATGTAAAAGGATTTGGCTTAGGGCTATCTTATGTTTTAGCTGTTGTGTTAAAACACCGCGGAACCATTTCTGTTATTAGCGAAATAGAAAAAGGAAGCAGTTTTAATGTTCATTTACCTATTTGACAATAAATGTTAATTGCTTATAAATAAGCGCTTTAGTAAGTATCTTTATTTAACAATTAATACTCCAATTATTATGGAAACTGTTAAAACCAAAATTTTATTAGTTGAAGATGATCCTAGTTTAGGGCCTCTTTTACAAGAATATTTAGAGGCGAAAGGCTTTGAGACAAAATTAGCTGAAGATGGAAAAAAAGGTAGCGACATTTTTTTTAAAGGCTCGTTCGATTTATTATTACTTGATGTCATGATGCCCGTAAAAGATGGACTGACATTGGCAAAAGAGATTCGGCTGGTTGATAAAAATGTACCCATTATTTTTCTTACTGCAAAAAGTATGAAAGAAGATACTATTGATGGTTTTGCCGCTGGTGCCGACGACTATATAACAAAGCCCTTCAGCATGGAGGAGCTGATGGCTCGAGTAACTGCCGTTTTGCGCCGAACAAATAAAGTTAGATCTTCAGAAAGCATTGATGTTAATTTCAATATTGGTAAATATCAATTTAATTCTGAAAAACAAATTTTACAGCACAATGCCGATGAACAAAAGCTCACAACTAAAGAAAGTCAGTTGCTTAAACTTTTATGTATTCATTTAAACGATGTGCTTGATCGCACTTTTGCATTAAAATCTATTTGGCACGACGATAATTATTTTAATGGCAGAAGCATGGATGTTTATATTGCTAAATTAAGAAAGTACTTAAAAGACGATGTAAAAGTTGAGATAATTAATATCCATGGCAAGGGGTTTAAATTACTCATCAATCCATAAATCAAATTAATTTTATAAGCCCCGAAACTATCGGGGTTTTTTCATGTTATTTAAACTCTAGTTTTTAATTTAAATATAACTCATTAAGCTATGAAAAATATTGCGCTTTGTTTAACTGTTTTTGCTTTGTTAAGCTGCAAACAAAAAAATTCGGTAAATCAACCAGCTATAGACGAACAAATTATTAGTCAATATATTGCAGATAATAAATTAGATGCAAAAGCAACGGGCACAGGCTTATATTACGTGATAACTAACGCAGGCACTGGCTCTCAGCCAAATATAAATTCAAATGTAACCGTTAAATATAAAGGATACTTAACTAATGGTTCGGTGTTTGATCAATCAACTAATAATGGAATTAGTTTTAGTTTAGCTTCTGTAATTAAGGGTTGGCAAGAAGGCATTCCTCTTTTTAAAAAAGGCGGAAAAGGCATTTTATTGATTCCCTCTGAATTAGGCTATGGCAATGTTTCTCAAGGCGCTATACCAGAAAACTCAGTTTTAATTTTTGATATTGAGTTAATAGATGTAAAGTAATTGGCTACGCTGCAAAAAAAATCGAAAAATTACCCGCGATAAAAATAGTCAAATAGACTAATAGTCAATCCCTCAGACAACGCACAGAAAACCCATCTCGCTTATTGTGGTCGCAACTGGTAACATAGCCCGCTCCGCAGCATTTGCAATGCTGCGGCATTCTAATTTATTATTTGTAATGTATTGTGAAATATCTTAAATTAGTATGAGTTAAGTTAAAATAAATGCAACAAGGTCAAAAACAAAATATTAAAACGGACAAAGCTTACTTTTTGACACTTACCGTAGTAAATTGGATTGATGTATTTACGCGTAAAAATCATAGAGATGCGATTATATCATGTCTTAAATACTGTCAAAAAGAAAAGGGGTTGATAATTTTCGCGTATTGTATCATGAGTAATCATATACATATAATTGCCAATGCTGAAGAGCCATTTCTGTTAAAAGACACCATAAGAGATTTTAAAAAATTTACTTCTAAAAAAATTGTTGCCCAAATACAAAATGAAACCGAAAGCAGAAGGGAATGGATGTTAAAGCTTTTTGAAGAAGAAGCTGAGCCAAGTAAAAGGCATAAATATTACAAATTTTGGCAAGAAGGTAATCATGCTATAGAATTATTTAGCGAAAAATTTGTTTGGGATAAAATTAACTATATTCATAATAATCCTGTGGAGGCAGGTTTAGTTAATCAAGCTCATGAATGGGTATATTCATCGGCGAGTAATTATCAAAAGCTTGAAAGTATTATTGAAGTAGAACGAATTAGTCAACGATTAATAACATATTAAATGAATGTAATAATTAATAACGAATACTTGTTTTTCCGCAGCATTGCAAATGCAGCGGAGCGGGGCGGTGCAGGTTCTTTAGCATTATTTCATCTTGCTCGCTGGATATTAACCAACTCATATTTTGAGGGGGTTTCAATGTAAATATCAATAAGCAGATCTCCTTGAGTAAAGCCTTCTTTCATTTTACCATTTTCGTAAAATTCGATTGGTACATATACAAGTAAATTTTTGTTTGCTTCCAAGGAATAGAACCATTGATAGGCTCGATATTCTTTTGGAAAGTAACGGATAACGTTTATTATTCTAGAAGGGCTTGATTCATTTTTCCACATTACTACGAATCTTAAAGTTTGTCCTACATAATTATTTACATCATCAAGAAAAGCAAAAACATCAACTACCTTTGGTATCCTTGATCTCCTTTTTTGTTCTTGTTGCTCCTTTTCTTTAGCAACAAGCTCGGCATTTTCTTTCTTTTCCTGTTCTTTTAGGTATTTATTTTGTTTATTTTCTGCATTATTTATCGAATTTTCGAGTCTTTTATTTAGTTCAATAGAAGGGGGGTAATCATTTGAACATTCAGAATAAATTTCAAGAGCCTTATCAAAATTTTTAGAAGCTAAGGCAGCATCGCCTTCTTTAATTTTATTTTCAAGTTGTTTTAATGATAAATTCACGCCATCTTCAAATTCATAAGAATATAATTTACTTGCAAATTGCATAAAATCGGTTAAAACCAATTTGCCATTTATAAAATACGAAGCTTCGTTCATATTTGAATAGCCACTGCTAAATTTTAACTGCGTTTGTAAATTATTATCTTTAAAAACTTTTATCTCTTGTATTTCGTTGTTTTTAAAAGTAAATTCTTCGTAAGTTGAACCTTCTATAGATTGATATTTATTATTTTTATAATTAAACGATCTAACGTCATATAGTTTGTTTTTAGAAATAAGATATGGCACATAGGCTTGATTAAATAATTTTAAATTACCATTTTTATTGCTTGATTTTTGAAGTATAGTTATAAAAATTAAATCTTTAGTATTACTTAATTCCGGAAAATCGATGCTTGCTTTTTGTAAAAATTCAGCTTGTTTATTAGCGTCTGATATTTTAATTAAAAGTGCAAATAGCTCAGAAGAAATTTTAAGGTCGTAAGCTTTAGATATATCTAATGTTAAAAGTTTGTTTTTGTATTTGGTTGAAACATCAATGTAAGTTATCCAGAGTTTAGAATATTCATTGTAGTTCCATAATTGCTTTGGGTTGTTTTCTAAAACAATTTGGTTATCGATAGTTTTTGATATTATGGCATTTTTTGATTTATATGTTTCTTCGCCTATAAAATTTTTAAATTTTTGTAAATAATTATCGTAATATGCCAACATTTGTTTTAAATTATTAGATGATAAGGCCACTTTTTCGGCTGCATCTATTAACTTTATGTGTGCCTCTTTGTGTGGAATTGACTTGGGATATTTAGCTAAAAATTGCTCATAGGCAGAAACCGAATTTATGTTTATTGCTTCTTGAAAAGCAATTCTTGCTTCAACAATTTCGTCTTTAATTTTTTTAGCCTCGTTTAAAGATGATGAATTTTGATGGCTTAAAATATAATTATCTATTTCGCTTTCGGATGCTTTATTTATGGCAATTACTAATTCGCTAGCATCTTTTTTATCTGTAGCTTGATAAACAAAGTTTGAATGCGGGTAATTACTAATATAATCCTCAAAATCAGAAGGGCTTGCACTATTTTCTATTTTTTTAAATTCATTTTTCATGAATTCTTGGTGGTACTTTAATTTAACCTCTTGATGTTTTGACTTTGATGAAATTTGATAAAAATCAGAACGAAAAGCATCTATTAAAAATGGGGTAAAAAAAGTTGGTATGCCTATAAAAAAATCTCTAGCAATTGCTCCAAATCTTGGCGTTTTTATTAATTCGAGGTAAGCCGTATCATAATTATTTTTTGTAACCTGCAATGATAAATATTTGTTATTTATTTTATCTATATAAACTTCATAATTGTGATTTTGATGGCTGCTGGAAGTTTTATTGGCTCTTAGATTTCCAGATTTATTTGAAACAATGACCTGATCTACGTTTGAAGTTAAATTAAATGTGTTTTCGTAATTTTTACTATATTTAAAACTTGCGCAAGAAGTTATAAAAAATACGATTACACAATAAAAAAATAATTTTTTCATATCTCTAATTGGTTTGTTTTTTAATAGTTGCAATGGTATAGCGATTTCATAATTTTTTTCTAATCAATAATAAAACCGAATGTTAGTCTGACCTCAGAATCCCTTTCCTTTTTACTGTACATGTTGTTTACAATCTTCAAATAATCGGTGTTGGTGTTTGCAATAGGCGTTTGATTTCTAAATTCTGGCTTACTTATAAATTTATACCCTAAATAGAAATCGATAGTAAATCGCTCTTTAATTATCCATTTTCTTCCAAAAGCAAGGCCATAAGCATAGGTCCAATAGTTTTTATTATCTTTTTCAAAACTATTAACTAAACCAACATTAAAAATATTATACCCAATTTTAGGTTGCAAATACCATCCGTTTATGTTAGTTTTTTTTGGCTTAAAATACCATCTGCCAAAAAAATCAAAATAAACACCAGATATGCTATCTAATGTAAGTCGACTATGAATCCCATAAGAAAAAAAATCTTTCCAATCACTTGAAAAAGCACCTTGGCCTTCTGTTTTTGATTTAGCCGCATATTTATCCACCTGTGTTTCGTATGATAATTGAAATGTATTAATGTTATTTGACAATGGCGAGAGAATAAAGCCAACCGAATAATTTTCAATTTGTGATTTTAATAAATTACAATTTATAAAAAGTATAATTACGATTAAAAAAAATTTTTTCATTTTAAATTTTATTTAGTTTTAAGTATGTTTGTTGTCCGATAAAAATTAAAAAAATACGACTTTCATCTTCCTTTTATTTTTTAACTAGGTTTGGTTCGCTAAAACCAAAATCTAACGTGAAAAAAACTATTCGTTTGTTTTGGTAATTCTGTTTTTGGATAGCTGATTTATTTATTTGATTCTAAAATCATATCCGATGACATAATCCAAAAATAAATTTATTTGTTATTCCATTAGATGCATCTTACTTCTGTTTTTCCATCCAGCGTAAGCTTCATTTGTAACAAAATAAATTTTTAAATCAGCATACGCTTCATTATCTACGAAATAAATTTTCTTTTTTGCATAAGATTCATTTGAAATAAAATACCATTTTCCATCATTTTTCCCTGCATAAGCCTCATTAGTGACTTTATAAACAAGTAAGTCAGCGTATGCTTCATTACTAACTACATATACTTTAACATTTGCATATGATTCATTGTTTATACTATAAACCTTCTGCGCATTTGCAAATCCGAACGAAAGCAGCATAACCGCTAAAATAAATAATTTTTTCATTTTGTTTTGTTTTTATGTTTTTTAATGCCTTTTAATTTTAATAAATCTAACGAGTATTTTAATCAGAACCTAATAAAATTGCAAAAACATCTATAAAAATTGGTCGATTGTTTTAAACAAAAGCATAATCCAAAAATAAATTTATTTGTTATTCCAATAAATGCATCTTACTTCTGTTTTTCCATCCAGCATAGGCCTCACGATCTACGAAAAATATTTTAATATCAGCATAGGCCTCACGATCTACGGTATATATTTTTTTTTGAGCATAGGCTTCACGGTCTACAAAAAACCATTTTCCATCATTTTTCCCTGCATAACTTTCTCGGTCAACTTTAAAAACTAATAAATCAGCGTAGCTCTCGCGATCGACTACAAATACTTTCACATCCGCAGAAGCAGCAGAATTAGCAACATAAATTTTTTGGGCATTAACAGCTCCAAAATTAAGCAGCATAACTGCTAAAATAAATAATTTTTTCATTTTGTTTTTTTTTTATGTTTTTTTAATTCCTTTTAATTTTAATAAATCTAACGACTATTTTAATGAGAACCTAATAAAATTGCAAAAACCTGTATAAAGATTAGTTGATTGTTTTAAACAAAAGCTTGATAATTAATTACGAATCCTTGTATTTCCGAAGCATTACAAATGCAGCGGCATTCTAATTATTATTTGTAAAGTATTGTGAAATATCTTAAATTAGTATGAGCTCGCTCCGCTGCATTTGCAATGCTGCTGGATTCTAATTTATTATATGTGATAATATTCAAACAAATTGAAAAATTATGTTGTAGAAAAAGCAATTAGTTTAATTTTAAAGTTCTTTTCGCATTCTGCCAACAGGTATTTCTAATTGCTCGCGGTATTTAGCAACCGTTCGGCGGGCAATGTTGTATCCTTTTATATTTAACTTTGAGCAAAGCTCGCTATCTGTTAATGGCTTTTGTTTATTCTCTGATTCGATAAGGCCTTTTAAAATATTTTTTATTTCTCTGCTACTCACATCTTCGCCACTTTCTGTACTCATGCTTTCGCTAAAAAACGACTTTAATAAAAAAGTGCCATACGGGGTTTGTACATATTTACTATTTGCCATTCTCGAAATTGTAGATAAGTCTAAGTTTACCCGATTAGCAATGTCTTTTAATATCATTGGCTTTAGTTTATTATCGTCTCCTGTCGAGAAATACTCTAATTGATATTCTAAAATTGCTTTCATACATAAAGAGAGTGTTGCATATCTTTGTTGAAGCGCTTCAATAAACCAACTGGCCGTTTCAATTTTATTTTTTATAAAGCCCGACGCTTCTTTTGCGTTTTTTTCTTTAGTTGCGGTATACTCTTTTAGCATTTGAGTATAATCTTTACTAATCTTTAAATCTGGCTTATTTCTGCCATTAATACTTAATTCTGGTATTCCGTCGCTAACTGTAATAATAAAATCGGGTATAATTGCACTAAAATTACTTTCTTTTGTGTCTGTATTAGCGGGTTTTGGGTTTAGGTGAATTATCTCGGAAATTATTTCTTTTAGCTCGTCGTGGTTTATATCTAATTTACGAATTATTTTGTCGTAATGTTTTTTAGAAAACTCTTCCATGTGGTTTTTAATAATATCCATGGCAAAAACAACTTCTTTTGTTTTATCAGGTTTTCGTTCTAACTGAAGTAATAAACATTCTTGTAAAGTTAAAGCGCCCACGCCGGCAGGATCAAAACTTTGAATTAATTTTAATACCTTGTTTACTTCAGTTGTATCGGTGGTAAGATTATAGTTAAACGCTAAATCATCAACAATTAAATCAATTTCTCTTCTTAAATAACCGTCTTCTTCTAAACATCCTATTAAATAAACGCCGATTGTATATTCGCGTTCTGTAATATCTTTCAAGCCTAATTGTTGTTCTAATAACTCCTGAAAGCCTATACCTTCAACAACTACGGTTTCTTTAAAATCATCGTCTTGTCCTTTATTAGAAATTTCGTATTTATACGAATCTAATTCTTCGGCGCCCATATAATCTTCAACCTCAACATCGCTGGCAGATGTTTTTATCTCGCCTTCTTTTATTTCGCCGGCATCATCAAATTCTTCCTCAACTTCATTATCATCTGAATTTTCGTTGCTAAATAATTCCTCATCAATTATGTCGGCATCTGTTTCTTCTTCTAAAGCGGGGTTTGCCTCTAATTCTTCTTTAATTCTTTCCTCTAATGCAAGTGTTGGCAATTGCAGTAACTTCATTAAAAGTATTTGTTGCGGCAATAACTTTTGAGACAGTTTTAATTGCTGAAATTGCTTTAAGGCCATAATTAATTAACAATGCACAAATAATAATTTCTTTTTCCTTTTTGAATGAGAATGTATTTGTTATTTATTAAATGTGCTGAGCTTATATTATATTCGTGACTTTCGGTTTTTACTTTATTAATACTAATGCCGCCGCCAAGAATTAATTTTTTTGCTTCGCTTTTACTTGGCATGATGGAGGTTTTTTCGACCAAAAAATCTAACACATTAATTTCTATTTCTAACTCTTTTCTATTTAAATTAAATTGTGGAACTCCATCAAATACATCTAAAAATGTGTCCTCATTTAAATTAAATAAATCGCTAATGTTGCCATTAAATAAAATTGAGCTTGTTTCAATAGCCGAAAGATAGTTGGCCTGGCCGTGAACAGTAGTTGTAATTTCTTTTGATAATGCCTTTTGTAAAAGTCGTTTACCAGGGTCTTTATCATGATCCATAATTAATTCTTCAATTGTATTTTTTGATAAAAATGTAAATATTTTTATAAAGTTTTTTGCATCAACATCACTTGTGTTAATCCAAAATTGATAAAATTTGTATGGCGATGTTTTTGTTTTATCTAACCAAATGGTTCCGCTTTCGGTTTTTCCAAATTTAGTGCCATCGGATTTTTTTATTAATTGCGTGGTTAAACCAAAGGCTTCTGAATTAGCTTTTCTTCTAATTATTTCGGTTCCACTTGTTATGTTGCCCCACTGATCGGACCCTCCCATTTGAAGTTTACAATTTTTATTTTTGAATAAATAATAAAAATCGTAGCCTTGCAATAATTGATAACTAAATTCCGTAAAACTCATTCCGTTTTCTAATCTATTTTTAACCGAATCTTTAGCCATCATATAACTTACGGTTAAATGCTTTCCTATGTCTCGAATAAAATTAAGAAAAGAATATTCTTTCATCCAATCGTAATTATTTACTAATTCGGCTCCGAATTCGCCGGATTTAAAATCTAAGAAAAACTCTAATTGTTTTTTTATTCCGGCAACGTTTTTAAAAAGATCTTCTTCAGCTAATAAATTTCTTTCTGCCGACTTTCCACTTGGGTCTCCAACCATTCCAGTTGCTCCTCCAATTAAAGCAATTGGTTTATGACCAGCTTTTTGAAAATGCATTAAAGTAAAAATTTGAGCTAAGTGTCCTATATGCAAAGAATCTGCAGTTGGATCGAAACCAATATAGCCCGTTACCAATTCTTTTTCTAATAAAGCCTCAAGCCCTGGCATAACATCTTGTAATAATCCTCGCCAAGCTAATTCTTCTATAAAATTAATTTTCATGTATAGCAAAATTACAAATATTATAATAAGGCGCTATTAAATTTTGGAAAGTTTCAATGCTATTTTATTGTGTTCATTTAAATTTATTTCGATAATTAATTGAGAATTTAAATAATTATCTTTGCGCTTATGTTTATTTACAACATTACAATTAATATTTCTGAAGATGCTCATCAGCTTTGGCTAGAATGGATGAAGGGGACTCATATTAAAGATGTAATGAAAACAGGTTGCTTTATTGAAAACAAAATTTTAAAACTTTTGTATTTAGAAGATGAGGGACACACATACTCTGTTCAATATACTTTTTTAAAAATGGCTGATATTGAAAAATATCAAAAAGAGTTTGCGCCTTCTTTACAGGCCGATCATAAAAAATTATTTGGCGAAAAATACTCAGCTTTCAGAACCGTTTTAGAAATAATCGCATAAAAAAAGCCTGAAAATGTTCAGGCTTTTAATTTATTAAAAATAGTTTTAATTAATTCAATTTAAACGGAGGTATTTTTCCATCTTTCATCATCTGAATACTCTTACGCTTGTGCTCTTCGAAATTTCCAAAAGCAAGCGCATCTAACATTTCCTGACGGCTCATTAATGGGTTACCAAACTGTTTTCTAATTTCTTCTGTGCAACGATCAACATATTTTTCAAACTTTATTGGCGCCCACACATATTCTTTTTTTACAGCATCTTTTTTTACTAAAAATTCTTTTGGAAGCCCACCTTCTATTTTTGCTTTAATATCAAGACCTTCGTATGTTTTGGGGAGTTGCCTGTTATCAAAAATAAAAGGCTTGCTTATCATAATTACATGTTTTTTACGCTTTGGGTCTATCATCGATAGGCCTTCAATTCTTAGGCCCTTCTTTTTTAAGGTACCATATTTTGTTTCAAAGTGTTTTAATATTTCAAACATGTATTTTGTTTTTTTAGAGAAAGCTAAGTTAGTTAATAATTTTTAATGGATACAATTATTTTAAAGTTAAATCCTACTCACAACTAATTGAAAATAAATAAATTAGTCAAATGCGAGATTTAATTTGTGCCTTTTTGGTGAATAAAAATTCAGTTTAATCTTTTTTATAAACCAATACATTAAAAACGTAAGGATTTATAAGTTTAATTTGCTCTGATCTTTTAAGATTTTTAATGTTTTGATTTCTTTTGTTTTGACTCATTAATTCTTGCTTCAAGCTATCGTTTTCTAATTCGGAAATAGCTTTTAAAATTTCGTTTGATTTTATAGCAAACCCTGTTCCTTCTTCTCCTGAAATTTTACCGCGAATTACTCCGATTACATTTGCGTTTTCGTCTAAAAGAGGTCCACCGCTATTGCCGGGGTTTACGGGGATTGAAATTTGATACATGCTTTTATCATTAGAATAACCGCTTAATGAACTTAAAGAGCCTTCGCCATAAACAATTTCGTTTCGAGGATATCCTAATGTGAATACTTTTTCGCCTACATCCGCATTTTTTTCTTTTATTGAAAAGGGGACTCTCCATTTAGCTAACAAGTCGCTATTTACAATTTTTAAAATTGCTAAATCAAGATTGGCGTCTGTAAAAATAACTTTAGTACAAGCGCGATCTATTTGATCATTTTCAATAAAAATACTATCGGCGCCGTTTACCATATGAAAACTAGTTACAATATAGCCTTTATTGTTAAGTGCAAACGCGCTACCTTCGATGTTTGCAGCGCGATAAGACGCTTCCTTCGCATTACTTTTAGAATCTTTAATATTTATCAACTTTTTTGACTTTCTTTCTAACCCTACTCGATTCAAATCTGTTATTTGATTGCTTTGTTTTTTTGAAAGATATCCTAATCCCATTAAAAGTGAAACAGTTATCATTACTGCAATTAGTGCTGAACTGGCAGCTATAGCTAAAGTTTTTGTGTATTTTTTAAAAAAGGATTGCTCTCTATTAATCGAAATAATATTTAAAGTAGGGCCAATTTCTTTAAGATGAATTTGATTGAGGGTACGCTTTAAATTTGAACGAAACTGTGCTTGATTTAATGTGTTTATTAAATTAACATGCTCAATAAAAGCATTCGCAAATAACAAATCCATTTTCAGCTTAATTTCAAACTCAGTTATTTCTTCTGGTCCTAGTTTGCCGTTTATATAATTATCAAATAAATCTACTGTTCTCATTTTTTTATTATTTCTTTTTCGAAAAATATTTTTTTTAGCCTCTGAAGGCATTTATATTTTTGTGTTTTAGCATTATCCGCATTCGTATAACCAAATTTTTCTGCTATTTCTTCCATTGAAAGTTTGTTTATATAAAAGTCCTTAATAAGTTCCGAGCAGGGTTCGCCTAAATCAATTAAGCTGTTATTCATTTTTTCTATCTCCGCCTCTTTTTCATCAAACTCTTTTAAATCTTCTGAAACATCTACTAAATTATTCTCTTCTGACTCTTTAAATAAAAATGTTTTCCCGTTTTTTTTTAATTCTTTTAACCATAATCTTTTTGCTATTGAAAAAATATAGGTTTGTAATTGGCATTTTAATTCAAATCCTGGCTTTTTAACTGATTCAAAAAGAACAATAATTGTTTCTTGATAAATGTCTTGAGCGGCTGCGCTTGTTCCACTATTATATAAAATAAATTTAAGAACGATGTTATAATACTTCTTGTACAAAGCGCTTAACACATCATTATTTCCGTTCAGCAAGCCAACCATAAAATCATTATCGGTAAACTGCTCTTTAGGCTTTTGCATATTTGCTCTGCTAGATTTAATACTTTTTTTATATAAAGGTAACCCGTTTTTCTTAAATTATTATTTTACTAAAAAATTTTAAGCGAGATAAAAAATTCAACTTAATGTAAAATGATATTAAAATTATTTTTATTATATTAATTATCAGGCAATTAAGAATTAAATTCATAATTTGTCGTTTTTTTGGGTTACTTTTTTTTAAAATCAGTATTAATGTAAAATTAATTAACAATTTAAAAAATTAAGAAATGAAAAAATTATTCTCTATTGTTGTTGTAGCTGCTTTAGCTACTTCATTTGCTTCTTGTGGTGGTGGTGCTGATAAAGCTGCTGCTGAAAAAGCTGCTGCTGATTCAACTCGTATTGCTGATTCAACTGCTAATGCTGCTGCTGCTGAAGTTGTTGCTGTACCTGACACAACTGCTGCTCCTGCGGCTGAAACTGCTACAACTGGAGGACACTAAGAATTTGTGTTTAGTTAGTTAACTGATTCGCCCCAAAGCTTCGCTTTGGGGCTTTTCTGTTTTTTTTCTTAGCTTTGTGCATTATTTATTTAAATTATATTAATAAAAAATTATGTATAAAAAATTAATCCCCCTTTCAATCTTCACAATTATTTTAATTAACAGCGCTTGTGGTCCAGCCGCCGAAGATCGAGCTTATATGGTAAAGCGAGGGAAAGAAGTGCAGGACTCTATCTCAAATGCTATTAAAATAGCGATTAGTGTTGCCGATATGCCAAATATGCCAAGTTCTAAGACGGCGACAACTGCTGTTAAAACTACACCTAAATAATTATTTTCTTAATTTAATATTTATAATAAGTTCGCTGTAATAATATGGAAATAACCATTCAACGCGTTATAGATGCTCTTAAAAATGTAGACGATCCCGATTTAAAAAAAGATTTGGTAACGCTCAATATGGTAAAAGACGTTTCGGTAGAAGGAAAAAACGTTGCTTTTACTGTTGTTTTAACCACCCCAGCTTGTCCAATGAAAGACATGATTCATAACGCTTGTATGAATGCCATCTTGCATTATGTTGATAAAGATGCGAAAGTTAAAATTAACATGACGGCAACCGTTACCACAAAAAAAGAAAAAGACGAAACGACCTTAAGAGATGTAAAAAATATTATTGCCGTAGCAAGTGGAAAGGGCGGCGTTGGAAAAAGCACCATTGCTGCAAATTTAGCGCTAGGGCTTTCACTTCAAGGCGCAAAAGTTGGCCTTGTTGATGCTGATATATATGGCCCGTCACAACACATTATGTTTGGGGTAGTAAACGAAGGGCCTGGCTCTGCAGATTTTAATGGGCAAAAAAAAATGGCTCCTGTAGAAAATTATGGCATAAAATTAAATTCTATCGGTTTTTTAGCTGGCCCAAATCAGGTAATTGCATTGCGAGGGCCAATGGCAACAAAAGCATTATCACAATTGCTTTACGAAACTGTTTGGGGCGAATTAGATTATCTTATTGTTGATTTGCCTCCTGGTACTGGAGATATTCAAATTAGTTTATGCAGTCAAATTCCTCTTACTGGTGCGGTTATTGTGTGTACTCCTCAGGATGTCGCAATAGCTGATGCAAGAAAAGGAATTGCCTTATTTCAATTGCCACAAACCAATGTGCCAATTTTAGGTTTAATAGAAAATATGGCTTGGTTTACTCCTGACGAACTTCCTAATAACAAATATTTTATTTTTGGACAAGATGGCGTAAAAAATTTGTCTGAAGAATTAAAGTTGCCTTTATTGGCTCAATTGCCTTTGGTTCAAAGTATTAGAGAGTCTTCAGATGCCGGGCGACCAGCGGTAATGCAAGATAATACGCCCCAATCAATCGCTTTTATAGAGCTAGCCCAAAATGTTGCGCAACAAATAGCTATAAAGAATTCGGACTTTGTTTCTGTTTAAATTTAACAAAAAAAATAATTTTAATCCCCATTATATTTGCTCTTTATGAATGTATATGAAAAATTTAAAGAAATTAATGGTCAGTTTATAATTGAACCAAAATTAATTGCCTCTAAACTTTCTAACATAAAAGCTTTTATTTTTGATTGGGATGGCGTTTTTAATTCTGGAGATAAACAAGCTAATGGCGGAAGCAGTTTTAGCGAAGTAGATAGCATGGGAACTAATTTACTTCGCTATTCATTTTTTTTAAAAAATAATCGGTTGCCCATTTGTGGAATTATTAGCGGCGAAAAAAACGAAAGCGCTTTTTATTTTAGTTCACGCGAAGGATTTGATTTTTCTTTTTTTAAAATTGCGCACAAGCATGATGCTCTAAATTTTATTTGCAAAGACAAAAATATAAAACCAGAAGAAGTTGCTTATTTTTTTGATGACGTTCTTGATTTATCAATTGCGAAAATGTGTGGGTTAAAAATTCTTATTCATCGAAAATCTAATCCTTTATTTACAGATTATTGTATAAAAAATAATCTTGTCGATTATATTACGGGTTCTGAAAGTGGTCGCTTTGCTATCAGAGAAGCGTCAGAGCTCTTAATTGGATTAGCTAACAATTATGATTCGGTGATAGTTAATCGAACTGAATATACTGATAGTTACGAAACATATATTCAGGGGCGAAAATTAATCCAAACCAAATTTTATACTTTAAAAGACAACTCGATTGAAGAATGTAACGTCTTGTTTTAATAAAAATCATTTCACAATCAAAAATTAAAAGTGATGATAAAGCAATTAATGTTTTGATTCCGTGTTAAATATTAAAAATAATGCTCCGCTTAAAGCCGTTGATCGTTTAAAACATGTAAAGCAACTTTTACAAATAGAACGCGACGAAGATTATCGTTTATACCAAGAATTATTTTTGCGTGTTAATTTAGAACAGCGAAAAAAAAATGGCACAACTTGGTATCCTATTAAAATAAATTCAGAAGAACTGGGCTCAGGTGATTTATTACATTTAGAAATAGAGCGGACCTCTTATCTAAACTGTGCTCACCAATTTAGTTCGGGTAAAAATGTAAGCTTATTTAGCAATCAAAATACCGAAAATTTTGAAATAGCAGGAACGATTAAGTCTGTTTCAAAAAATAGTTTAAAATTAATTATTCATTGCGACGAGTTGCCTGATTGGTGCTATGATGGCAAGCTGGGAATTAATATTCAATTTGATGATAATAGTTATCATGAGATGCAAAGAGCTTTAGATGCTGTGATTGAGGCAAAAGATAATAGAGTTGCTGAGTTGAGAGAAATGATCGAACAAACTATTCCACTTTCTTTTAAAAAAATAAATTCTTCAATTTTAATTCCTCAATTAAATATTTCTCAAAACAAAGCCATTCAACAGGTATTGTCTGTAAATGATATTGGAATAATGCATGGCCCCCCAGGTACTGGAAAAACTACTAGTTTAGCCCATGCTATTCGAATAACCTTACAAAGTGAAAATCAGGTTTTGGTTTGCGCACCTACTAATGCCGCTGTCGATTTATTAACTGAAAAACTAATAAGTTTAGGTATTGATGTTTTGCGATTAGGGCATCCCGCAAGAATGGCCGAAGAACTCTTAAAAAGTAGCCTTGATGGGAAAATTGCGGCGTCGCCTTATTATAAAGACATTAAAAATTTGCGACGAAATGCTGAAGAGTATTTTAAAATGGCCGGTAAATACAAACGGGTATTTGGAAAAGAAGATGCGCAACAAAGAACCGCATTTTATACCGAAGCAAAAAACTGCATTAAGGAGGCTCGTTTATTAGAAGATTTTATTGTAGATGATTTATTTAAAACCACTCAAGTAATTTGTTGCACCCCAGTTACTAGTGGCCATAGAGGATTGCAGAGAAAAAAATTTAACACCTTGTTTTTTGACGAAGCGTCTCAGGCGCTAGAGCCTATGATTTGGATTCCGCTTTTAAAATGTCATCGCTTAATTTTATGTGGCGATCATTTTCAGTTGCCTCCCGTAGTAAAAAGCATTGAAGCTAAAAAACAAGGCCTAGCAGAAACGCTTTTAGATAAATGTATTAAAATAACAGAATGTGTGGTTTTGCTTAATCGTCAATACAGAATGAGTAATTCGATCATGGGATTTAGTAATAATTATTTTTACAACAATGAATTAATAGCCGACAATACTGTTTCAAATCACGCGCTAATTAATGATGAAGAACATTATTTAAACAAATGTATTGAGTTTATAGATACCGCTGGCTGTAGTTTTGATGAAATTCAAAATCAAGAAACACTAAGCTATTATAATCCTAAAGAAGGCGATATTCTGTATAAACATTTACAACAATTATTGCTCGACTATAGTCTTCACGAAGAATTGCCAAACATTAGCGTCGGAATTATTTCACCATATAAAGAACAACGAGAGTGGTTAAAAGAAAATTTGTCGGTTTTAGAATTAAACAAAACCAAGCTTAATGAATTAAGTGTAAAAACAATAGATGGCTTTCAGGGCGAAGAACGCGATGTTATATATATTAGCTTAGTAAGAAGTAATGAAAAAAATGAAATTGGGTTTTTAAACGACTTAAGAAGAATGAATGTTGCGATTACGAGAGCAAAGAAAAAACTTATTGTTATTGGGGATAGCGCTACAATTGGCTCAAATAAATTTTATAAATCCTTTTTGAGCTATTGCGAAAAAAACGGGCTATATCGTTCGGCCTGGGAGTGGGTCTAACTTGTTTCTTTAAACACTCGATTTAATCTTTTTAAAAGCATCATCATTATTAAAAAAGCGAACATTAATAAAGCAAAATTTAACCAAAAATAATTCGCTTTATTTTCAAATTTATCCCAATTTTTTGCCAACACGCCGCTTAATTTATTTCCTATAGAGGTTGCTAAGCTCCATCCGCCGAACATCAAAGCAGTTAATCTAACTGGCGATAATTTTGACACCATTGATAATCCCATTGGACTTAAGAGCAGCTCTCCGATAGTAACAACACCATAACTTCCAATTAGCCACCAAGCACTAGATTTATGCATTCCATTTCCCGAAGTGTAAACGGCGGCAATCATAACTAATACAGACAGAGCGCTAACCAAAAGTCCGTATGCAATTTTTGTAGCAGTAGTCGGCTCTTTATTTCGGCGGCGCTTAAATGCAAAAAAAGCAATGACCAAGGGGGTTAAAATAACCACAAAAAAAGGATTAACAGATTGGAAGATTTCGGTATTAAATAAATTTAACGATTCTCCCTTGGGTGGAAATTTTGAAACGTCTAAATTTTTATAATAGGGTGGATAATCGATGTGTTTTAATGGCTCTCCATTTGGCCCCATTATTTTCCTAAACTGATTATCCAGCTGAACAGTTTCTGAATTTTCTGCTTTTACACTTTCTAAAAAACCGAAATCTTTGGCTGTTTGTTCTATCTGCGCAGGGCCTTCTCTATCTGTATAATATTTCGCATAAGTAGTTAGGGCGGTTCCGTTTTGTTTAAATATTGCCCAGAATAAAATAACGATAATAAAAATTGTAAACATAGTGCCCAAAGGTTTTTTCTCTTCAGCATTGGCTTTATAATAAATACTTGCAAAAAAATAAATTACAGGAAAACAAAACATAAAGAAAGCATCAGTGCTATTACTCCCCATTATATTATCAGGAATAAACCAACCTATTGTGGCAAAACCAATACCGATCAATAAGGTGCGTCCAAATTGAATTAAAAAAGGTTTGTCTTCTGGTTTTGGTGTTCTCCTTACATCAACATGTTTATAATGTTTCATTCCAATCCAAAATGTAATAACTCCAATAAACATGCCTATGCCCGCTGTTAAAAAAGCGCCATGCCAACCGATTTTGTTGCGCATAATTGCCGCTATAAAATTGCAAACAAAGGCTCCAACATTTATCCCCATATAAAAAATATTATAGCCGGTGTCTTTTTTATGACGATAACGATCATCATTAAATAAATTGCCTAATAGGGTTGAAATGTTTGGTTTAAAAAAACCATTCCCCACAACCATAACCGTTAGCGCTGTATAAAAAGCCCATTTTTCAGGAATCGCCAACATACAATATCCAATGCCCATAAGAATGCCGCCAAGTGTAATACTGAAACGATAGCCCAATTTTAAATCGGCTAATAAGCCCCCCATAAAAGGGGTTAAATATGCTACGGCAATAAACGTTCCATAAATATCTGCTGCATCAGCATTACTCCAACCAAATCCGCCTTCTGAGACTTCTGCAGTCATATATAATGCAAAAATTCCTATCATTAAATAATAGCCGAATCTTTCCCAAAATTCTGTGAATACTAAAAAAAACAATCCTCTGGGGTACTTTGATTCGGCCATTTAAAAAGTAGTTATCTTTTAATTATTAATTTGAGTCTTGTTTTTATTCATGTGTTTTAAATTCATAAAATATAGGCCGATAAAAATCAGATCGATAAAAATAGGAAGCACTAGTCCTGAATATGCCTGATTTTGCTCACCAGTATTCAAATTTAAACTAAAAAAATTTGCAGTTATTTCGGCAAAAACATAAATATAAAATCCAATTTTATTAAGGCGCCACATCATTATTATTCCAATTAACGAAATAATATTTAAAATTAGGCTATAAATGCAAAGCATGCCGAATTCATGAAAAAAAATAATTGGATCTACATTTTCTAAAACTGGTTGGACTTTAATTACTTCGTTCCAAAAGGTTCCTATTATTTCTTCGTTCATTCTTAAACTAAGCGTGCCAATAGCATAAATTAATAGCAATAAGCCGCTTGCGACGAAAGATAAAATACAAAGTATTTTTAAAAACTGTGGTCGCTCAGATTCTGGCTCTGCATAAAAATCACTTGCAAATTTTGGTTTTGGGGCGGTATTTATGTCCATTAGTTTTTGTTTAAAAAGTAAAAATGCAAATAAAATAAATGAAATGCTAATTCGAATAAATTGAGTTTTGATTTTAAGAAGGGAATCGTGTTACCATTTTTTCCAAACTTCAAAATTTTGTTCGGCGTTAACTTCGGGTAAATTTTTCTTTTTTAATTTAGGTAAACTAAAAAAAATATTTCCCTTTTTATCCTTTTGTAAATTAATTGTTTTTATTTGTTCGTTCGAATTAACAACAAGCGAAATTGATTCGGCATTTATAAAATATTGCAACCAACTATTTAAATTATTTTTAAGCATTATCCCGTTTAACGACATAATTTCATCGCCGTTAAACAACCCTGCTTTCCATGCTGGAGAATAGGGCGCCACTAAGGTGATTTTGCTAAACAATCCGTTTTCTATTGTTTTAAACCCAAATTGCTGTTCGCTAAAAAATGGATTTAACTCCTTTATTAAATCGAATCCCAAATAGTTAAACGCTTCTATTAATGGTTCTTCAAAATCATTGGGCGAATACACGTATTTTTTAAAAAACTCCGACATGTCTATGCCGCTTACTTCGTTTACTAAATTTAAAATGTCTTTTTCTGTATAACCAATTTGAGTTTTTCCAAAACGATGATACAATAATAAACAAAGATCTCGCAATGATATATTGTTTTTTGTTGCCTTTAAAATTGAAACATCAAGAATAAAAGCTATTAAACTTCCTTCATCATAAATATTAGTTTTACGATATGGCGCGCCCGGCAAATAACCATCTAGCCAGGTTTCCCAACTACTAGCGGCCACACTTAAATTATATCTTCCAAAATTATGAAAGTGTTTTAAAAGTCTCTCTTGCAGGGTTTCGATATATTGTTGAAATGTAAAAACGTTGCTACTCAACAATAATTTATCGCCATAATAGGTAGTAAACCCTTCATAAACATAGCCTGTAGAAGCATAGTTTTCTTTTGTATAATTATATGGCAACATTTCTTTTGGGCAAATAGTTTTTATATTCCAGGTATGAAATAATTCGTGACAGCTTACCCCTAAAACATCTTCGTATGTTAAGCCTTCATTAATTGCATAGCCAGGACCAATTGCAATAACTGTGCTTTTTTTATGCTCTACGCCATGATAAAATTTAAATGGTAATACTTGAAAAAGAAAATGATACTCGCTGTATGGAAAGTCTCCCCAAAAATCTATTTGTTTTTTTGTAAATGCAGAAAAGTCATTTTTAAATTGTTCTATATTTGGGCGACACTCGCCATTAAAATGTAAATAAAATTTAGTGCCATTGGCTTCATAAAAAAAAGTTTTTATATTAATAGATGCCATAAAAGGCGAATCAACTAATTCGTCGTAATCGGCTGCAATTAAACATTTATTATTTTGCTTTAAAGAGGTGGCTATTTTATACGTCTCGGGTAGTTGTAATTCTATTTGATGCGTTTCGTTTGTTCTATCAACAACATACATGCAGCAGTGAATTGGATTAACATATAATTGATTGGCGTCTGCAAAGCAGGCTCCGGCATTAAGCTCTGCGGCATAATAACTATATGTTACCTTAATTGAAGATGCTTTTTCGACATTAATTTTCCATAAATCTTTTGTTAGTTTTGTATAACAAAGCTGTTCGTTGTTCTCATTAAATGCCTCTACACACTTTATATTTTTAGCAAAATTTCCTAACTCATATCTTCCGGGGCGCCAAGCAGGCAATTGTAGATGAAGAAAATCGCTCTTAACTTCATTAATGTACATGTCGATATAAATATAATGCGATGCGGGATTTTTTTGATAAAATATATACTTAATCATAAATTAATTTTAATGATAAATGTAGATATTTGAATAATTGAAAGGCTCTTATTTTTATTAATTTTATCCCTAATTTATTAAACCTCAAAAAACAAATTAAAAAGGAGATGACTAAAAAAAATAAAAATAATATTAATGTAGTTTATTCTACGAACCCTAACTTTAAATTTGAAACAAACGATGCCGCTGAGGAGTCATCTGTTGTTCCATCAAAAGAGCAGCTTAAAATATATCTTGATCGATTGGGTGGCGGAAAGCTTTTAAGCAGAGTTACTGGATTTACTGGTAAAACGGGTGACATTGAACTTCTAGGAAAACTTTTAAAACAAAAATGTGGCGTTGGCGGCTCTGTTAGAGATCGTGAAATTTTAATTCAGGGCGACCATCGCGAAAAAATAATTTTAATTCTTAGCAAAGAGGGTTATAAAATAAAAAAAGCCGGTGGTTAGCCGGCCTTTACTATTTTATAGAGATCAAATTTTATTTTGTTAAATCGAATCTATCAAGATTCATTACTTTATTCCAAGCAGAAACAAACTCTTTTACAAACTTTTCTTTTGAATCACTACAAGCGTATACTTCTGCTATAGCGCGAAGTTCAGAGTTTGAACCAAATATTAAATCGGCACGAGTAGCCGTCCATTTTAATTCTCCTGTTTTACGATTTCGTCCTTCAAAAAATTCTCCTGTTTCGTTGGTTGCTTTCCAAACATTACTAATGTCTAATAAATTAATAAAAAAATCATTAGTCAGTGTTTCGTTCTTGTCTGTAAAAACACCATGTTTAGATTCGTCAAAGTTTGTATTTAATGCTCTCATGCCGCCTATTAAAACCGTCATTTCAGGAACAGTTAAAGTTAATAACTGAGCTTTATCAACTAACATTTCTTCTGTAATTAAATTAGCTTTTGAATTTTTATAATTTCTAAATCCATCTGCTTTTGGCTCTAATACTGAAAAAGAGGCTTCATCGGTTTGTTCTTTTGTGGCGTCTCCGCGGCCTGGCGAAAATGGAATAAAGATGTTGTGGCCTGCATTTTCCGTTGCTTTTTCAATTGCTGAACTGCCTGCGAAAACAATTAAATCTGCCATAGAAACTTGTTTGCCTGTTGCTGCAAATTCTTTTTGAATTCCTTCTAAAACACTTAAAACTTTTTTTAATTGATTTGGATTGTTTACTTCCCAATTAATTTGAGGCTCTAAACGAATACGAGCGCCATTAGCGCCCCCACGTTTATCAGATCCTCGAAAAGTTGATGCAGATGCCCAAGCGGTAGAAACAAGCTGCGAAATCGAAAGGCCGCTCGAAAGAATTTTCTCTTTTAAAATAATAAAATCCTTTTCATTTAATTCGTTTTTGGATGGTGTAATTGGGTCTTGCCAAATTAGAATTTCTTGAGGCACATCGGCTCCTAAATAGCGAGTAACTGGGCCCATATCACGATGAGTTAGCTTGAACCATGCTTTTGCAAAGGCATCGGCAAAGGCATTAAAATCATTTAAAAATTTTCTTGATATAATCTCGTAAGCCGGATCCATTTTCATTGCTAAATCTGCTGTCGTCATCATGGGTGCATGACTTTTAGATTTGTCGTGAGCATCTATAACTAAATTAGCTGCGTTTTCGTCGGTTGGAATCCATTGATGAGCACCAGCGGGACTTTTTGTTAATTTCCAATCGTATTTAAATAATGTTTCTAAATAACCATTATCCCATTTAGTAGGATTAGGTTTCCATGCGCCTTCTATGCCGCTAGTAATTGTGTCGCCACCTTTTCCTGTGCCGAAACTATTTATCCAACCCATTCCCATTTTTTCAATGCTTTCTCCTTCAGGCTCTCGCCCAACGTGACTATCTGGAGCAGCGCCATGCGCTTTTCCAAAAGTGTGTCCGCCCGCAACCAAGGCAACGGTTTCTTCATCATTCATCGCCATGCGTGCAAACGTTTCTCTAATATCTTTTGCTGAGGCTAAAGGTTCTGGATTGCCGTTAGGCCCTTGTGGGTTTACATAAATTAAACCCATTTGAACTGCAGCTAAAGGCTGATCTAATTCTCTATTTCCTTTATAACGGTTATCGCCTAACCACTCTTTTTCGTTTCCCAAATTAATGTCTTGTTCGGGCTCCCAAATGTCTTCTCTTCCGCCGGCAAAACCAAATGTTTTAAATCCCATAGATTCTAAAGCGCAGTTGCCAGCCAAAATCATTAAATCGGCCCAAGAAATTTTGTTCCCATATTTTTGTTTAATTGGCCAAAGTAAAAATCGAGATTTATCTAAATTGCCATTATCTGGCCAACTATTTATTGGTGCAAAACGTTGATTTCCTGTTGCTGCTCCGCCACGGCCATCTGCAATTCGATACGTGCCTGCGCTATGCCAAGCCATGCGAATAAACAAAGGGCCATAGTGACCATAATCTGCTGGCCACCAATCTTGAGAATTAGTCATTAAATCATTAATGTCTTTTTTTATCGCCTTTAAATCTAACTTTTTAAATGCTTCAGCATAATTAAACCCCTTATCCATAGGGTCTGATAGCGATGAATGTTGTCTTAAAATATCTAAGTTTAGTCGATTTGGCCACCAATCTTTGTTAGAGGTGCCCATAGAAGCCGCTTGTTTTATTTGTCCGTGAGGAAAAGGACATTTACTTTCGTTTGAATTACTCATACTTTATTTTGAATTTTAATTATTTTGTTACAAAAGTATTAATTTGTTTTTAAACCAATTTAAAGTAATATTGTTTAATATTTAAATAAACAACCAATAATTATGAATTTACTTTTAAATAGTCCAGCGCCTAAATTTACTTTGTTTTCTACTGAAAAAAAAGAAGTTTCTTTAACCGATTATAATGGCAAAAACATCGTAATCCTTTTTTTTCCGCTTTCATTTACGGGCGTTTGCACAAAAGAGCTCTGCATGGTAAGAGACGAATTAACTATTTATAACGATTTAAATGCTGTTGTTATAGGCATTTCGGTTGATTCTTTGTTTTCGCTTGCTAAATTTAAAGAAGAACAAAAGTTAAATTTTGACTTACTAAGTGATTTTAATAAAGAGGCTACTATTTCATACGGGGCTCTTGCCGAAACTTTTGCTTTCGGAATGAAGGGCGTTTCCAAGCGATCTGCTTTTGTGGTTGATAAATCAGGCATTTTAAAATACATAGAAATTTTAGAAGACGCCGGACAAATTCCTAATTTTTCGGCAATTAAAGATTGCTTGTCCTCCATATAATGCTATTTGTAAGCCAAGTTGTTAAAGGCCTTTTTTGATAAAAATTTATTAGAAGCTGGTTGCGACGAGGCAGGAAGAGGATGTTTAGCTGGCCCCGTTTTTGCTGCAGCGGTAATTTTTAATAAAAAATATCGAAATAAATGGCTCAACGACAGCAAAAAATTATCTGACAAAATGCGCTATGAACTAAGGCCCGAAATAGAAGCCAGCGCTAACTCATGGGCAATTGGTATAGTTGATCAAAATGAAATTGATGAAATTAATATTTTAA
>Ga0209297_1000195_pt1 | contig 41051 bp, 44 predicted proteins | sample S_130805_MF_Meta_FD_187322 | JGI IMG/M metagenome (GOLD analysis project Ga0209297, IMG submission 187322) | Freshwater microbial communities from Lake Simoncouche, Canada to study carbon cycling - S_130805_MF_MetaG (SPAdes) (version 2) | ecosystem: Environmental > Aquatic > Freshwater > Lake ...
TTTGTACTTATTTTTTTAGTTATAAAATCATTATAGTTAGTTATATTACAACTTTTAGAATTGTATGATGATAATTCATTTTCTTTTGATGTAATTTGTAATTCATCTTTATATTTCTTAAGAATGTTCTGATATTTTAATCGTTTCGTTTCATTTACTCTTTGTTTATTAGTATATGAATAAAATTTACCATCATCATTCATCATAGTAAATAAACTTCTTTTACCCGGGTCAATAAAAATATGATTACCTTTTAATTCTTCTTTATCTACATCATCAATATAAGGAAATTCGTGAGTTTTTTCAACCTTTTTAGGTTTTTCTTTTTGTTTCAATTTATTTAGTTCTTTCTTCTCATCTTGTAATTTCTTTTTAACGAGTTTCTTTTTTTCTTTATCTTCTGTTGTCATTTCTCTTGCATCCTTTCGCCCTTTCTTCATCTTTTCTTTTTTGATTTTTTCACCTTCAATATAATCATTATGAATATATCTTAAAGAAGTAGCATATCCATCTGTAATAATAGTATTATCAAACTTATAATCTTTTATTTTTTGTGTTATATTAAAGAATTTGTCCCATAAAAACTCTTTATTTAGTTCTACATTATCTAAATATTGCTTTTTTTCTTTATCTACTAAAAGTTCTATTATTGCTTTAGTATCAATTTGTATATGATTAGGAATAATAGATGATTGTATAGGAAAAAATTGATACATTTTCCCTTCTATTTGTTCTAATTCAATATTCATAAAAATCATATTTTTTAGATACTTTTGAGGCGTACATTTAACATCATAATAATAATTAATTTCAAATTCTTCTGGAACAATTTTATAACGATATTCTTTAATCCAATTATGGAACTTTTCATTTGCTTTTAATGTACCATTTATAATATCATTTTTAACAACATATAAATCTTTAAAAAGTTGTTTTTTAAACTCTTTATTAGTAATTTCATTTTTATAAAAAACCTTAAAATATGAATTTATAAAACGATTTACATAATCAAAAAAATGCATTTTAATATTAGTTTCAATAGAAGTAAGAATAGTAATAGCATAATAATCTAAAATAGAAGATAAATTATTACCATCTTCTAATGTAAAATTATGTAAGTTTTTAAATTCATTTAATAGTAGAAGATTATTATTTTTAGGTTTAGGACCACGAGATGGTAATAGAATTGATTTCATAGACATTTTAATAGTATTTTCATCAATTAAAGGAATATCAATACCATTATGAAATTTATCTAAACACCATAATCTTAATAATAAACTTGTTTTTGTAGTAATATAATTTGTTCTATAAACAGCATCTTGAATGGTATTAAATATTTTTTGACTTTCTTCATTTTTATTTAGAATATAAGTAATAGGTAATTTAATACACTTATATTTGTCAGGTGGTTTTTTCATTATGTATAATTATATATAGTATATATTTAATTATCCTTATATAGTTTTTTGTTAAGCAACTTTAAATAATCTTTTTTTATCATTACAAAGAAAGCAACATTCCATGCAACTATTATAAATACCATCACTCCAATACGATATTCCACTACCATTACAAACATCACAATCTCTTAATGGTTTAATAAACATTCCATCGTGATTATCAACATACCCTTTTTTCATATCCTTTTCAATATCTAATATTTTATCTTTTATTTGTTTTAAATTTTGTTGTCCTTTCCATTGAACTTTATTTTTTGCTTCTACCCATATATTTTGAAAATCTGTTTTTGTATCTATTGTATCTTTCCAATCTCCACCACATATATCATATAGTCCTTCATCACCACCAATAAACCATCTTTCTTTTGCTTTTTTATTGTGTCTATCTTTTTCTTTTCTGATAATTAAATTATCGTCATACCATTTACTAATTGATTTATCAAAATGACATACAATTCCAATAATAGGACAATTAGCATGCCAATTTTCAGAAATTTTATATATACTTCCTAAAATAGCAAATGGTTTTTTCCAACCTGATTTAATAATTTTATTTTTATGTTCCTCATAGTTTTTCCATATATTAGTATCTCCTTTTATTTCTATCAATATTTCATCATCATCAAACTTGATAATAAAGTCTGGAATATAGCCTTCTAAATCTATAGGTTCATATTCCCAATTCCATTCTAACTTTTCAAAGATATACGCCCATTGTGCTTCAATTCTACTTCTAAATTGAATACCTCTTACGCCTATAGTTGGAATACCTTTATTATTTGACATAATGTTATATATTGTATATGTATAATCACATATGTCATTTTTTTATTTTTTTAATTATAAGTTATTATGGAAAAGTATCATTTATATACAAAAACTATTAATTTTCTGTTATCTGTTAGAAATAATAATGATGATATGTTTGCTAACATTTTATATGATATGTGTAATAGTGATAAATATAAAGAGATAAAAGATAGTATATTTATTATATATCAAAATTACGAAAATCGTTGTGCTAACTTTTCAAAAAGAAACATAGAAGTACAAATAGAAAACATATTATTAAGAGAAATCGGAATTATATTTTGTAAAGAAATTATAGGTGCTAATTAATTTCTTTCAATTTATTCTTCTTATTTAGATAAGCAGTTCTTCTATATTCTTTTAATTTTTCAGGGTTCTCTTCTTTTAACTTTTTTAGATAATTTGCTCCGCCTTCTTTTACTCTTTCTTTATTTTTTTCATAATATCTTTTATGAGTATTACCATAAGTATATTTTTTTAATTGTTCTTTTAACTCTATTATTTCTGTTTTAAGTTTTTCATTTTCTTCTACCAGTTTAGTAATATCCATAATGTTATATATTATTATATGATTTATTTTTAAGTACATTTATGTAGTAAGAGAATGGTAGAACAACATAGTAAAGATTATAAATTAACAGCTGTAACATATTATTTAACACATAATAAAACTATGAGAGATGTATGTAATAAAATATTTAATTGTAAATATCAATCTTTATCTAAATGGAAAATAAAATATAATAAGGATGGTAATATTGATAGAAAGAAAAGAAATAATAAACCTTTAAAAATAACACCTGAAATAACAACATTTATTAAACAATATGTTAAATTATATCCTACAACCACATTATGGGAATTTTCTAAATTGATAAATGATAAATATAAGGTAAAATTATCAGATCATTCAATATATAATATATTAAAATCAAATAAAATCACAAGAAAAAAATTAAGAAGTAAATACTATCCTGAAAAGAAAGAAAGACAAGAAAAAGAAGATTTAGAAGTTTTTTATAATAAATTAAAAAAGTTTAGTTATGATAAAACGATTTGTTTAGATGAAACATCTATTTATCTAAATATGAAACCATCTTATTGAAGAAGTAAAACAGGTACAAGAGTAATAGATAAAACTTATAAGTATCCTTATAAAAGATATAATTTATTATTTGCTATTAGTGCTGATAAAATAGTGGATTATATCTTATATAAAGACTTAAAAGGTGGTTTAAAAACTACCAATATTATAGAGTTTTATAACAATAGTATTAAAGATAAATATAAAAATTATTTAATTATTATGGATAATGCTGTTATACATAGGTCAAAAATAATAAGACAAATAATAGAAGAAAGTAATAATGATTTATTATATAGCGTACCATATCATCCAGAAACAAACGCAATAGAAGAATTTTTTAGTCAATTAAAACATTATATCAAAAAAGAAAGTCCAAATACATACGAAGATATAGAAAAAGTAATAAAAGATATAATAACAACCAAAATAAAGCGAGAACATTTAACAAATTACCTAAAACATAGTTTTAAGATATATAAAAATAAATAATCTTGTCTCATTTTTCTTTTCGGTCGGTGTAATACTTAATTTCAAAGTATTTATTTCCATATTTATACGAATATCTTTTGTCATACGTTGAGGGGTGTCAGAATCACCAGAGTACATATGATTATTTTTTCATATTCAATATCATATTCTACTTTTAATTTTTCAATTTTTTCATTAATTCCTTCTTTTTCTTTATTTACACCAACGAAGATTTAAAATGACACAAACCAAAATAAATCTTCGTTGTTAGTCATTGCTCAGGACTATGTAAATTTTGGGTTGGAGATTATAATTAAATAATCCGAACGAGCATCATTCTCAGTCGTGCAACTGACCTGAAACCTTATAAAAGGTTAATATGTAGCAGAATACACCCTACACACGTTTTGGCTTCATCAAGAAATTCACAGTCACGAACTTAATCTGTCCCACTACTAATCTCTCCACACATTATTAATGTGTTTAAACTTTATATCATTTTCATAACATTTTTGTGCCATTTTAAATCTTCAAGGGTGTAAATCAGTTATTTTATTTTGCTTATCATTAACTGCCATTTTATATAAATAATAAAATAATCATTTTTTTATAATAACTTATAAATATTAGTTTGGTGCATAAATAAAGCAATACTTGCTATTATACTTGTATAACTTGTATAATAGCACCATATTGAACCTTGTGAATCAGTATAAAAACTAATGCAAAATGCAATCAATGGTATTGATATCAATAATATAAGTAAAATATAATTTTTAGACCAGAAGATTAATAATGGTGCAAGAATTGATAAAAACCATAGATATATGAAAATTCGAGAAGATGATTTACTCATATTAAACCTAAGCCAATATAAATGACCTTCTTTTGTTATATAAGTACATTTCTTATCTGAATCATGAATTTCAAAAAAATATACTAATATTATAATAAAAGTAGTATAAAATAACATAAATTTTTTTCGCAATTCATTTGAATTCTTCCATGAGATTACATATAATGACCCCCATAAACATAGAATTGGCTGCATCATTAAAACCACTGGTATTATATATTGTGATATCTGTTTATTTAATTCAGTACATTCTTCTCTTGGATTTGTAGTCCATAATAAAAATTCTACAAATTGCATTATACACCATCCAATTAGTGTTATTCCTATCCAATTATAATAAGGAATATTCGAACTTAATAAATATATAATAGCAATAAAAGAAATTAAAGACGTTCTTAAACTACTTTCTGCACTATAACACATCACAATTCTATAATAAAAAATGATTTTAAGTTTAACCTAAACAAATATTATAATAGAACAAAATGGATACAACTGATTTATTTTGCGGTATTGGTGGTTTTCATCAAGCATTAAGAAAATTAGAAGGGAAATGTGTATTATTTCTCCACCATTTTATTATAATATTTGCGGATTTATCACTCATGATTTACGTAAAAATAAATAATAAATAAATCATTTTTTTTAATAGAGATTTAAAGAATTAGAAAGTATAATAATTTATTGTAAAATGGAAGAATATAATATATTAAAAAATAAGTTTAATGAAAAATTATTATTTAAATTATCACAAATAGGCTATGCATTAAATTCAACATTATTATTTACAAATAGAATTCCTGATATTAAAGATAATTGCATACATCATTTGTATCATTTACAAGACGGACAAAGTGTTTTTTTTTCTCTATGGGGAAATGAATCTGGTTTAAATCTTGAATATCTAATTAATATATTAGAAAATCGTAAAATAAAATTAAATTTTTATTTATTAGATGAACCTAATGTAAATAGTAATATAATTTCATTATTATTACGATATTCAATTAATATTTTTTGCCAGAATAATAATTATGATCATCCGCAAGTACATTGTATGCCAATAGGCATAAGAGATTGTGAAAATGTTGTTCCATGTCATAAAGGATTTTCACATTATTCATTATATAATGAAAAAAACATTAATGTTGATAAAAATATATTATGTCTTTTATGTTTTACTATTGGTAACGAAAGATATAAATGCTATAATTTTTTTAAAGATAAAAACTTTGTAATAAATTTGATGGATACAGATTATGAAAAAATAAATCCACCATTTTGCGGAAAAGTTCCTGTAGATATCAATTATTCATATTTACATAAATCATATTATGCTTTATGTCCTAAAGGTGCAGGAGAAGATACTCATAGATTTTGGGAAGCAATTTATTTAAATACAATTCCAATAGTTAAAAGAACAAATACAGTTTTTGATAAAGTATTTGATGTTTTTCCTTGTTTAATAATTGATGAATGGGTAGAAATAACTGAAGAATTTTTGAAAGATAATTTAGAAAAATGTACTGAAAAAATGGAATTATTTCATAAGAACTATCCCAATGCATTTACAGATTTAGAAAGTATTCATGAATTATTGCTTAAAACTTGATATTATTATAATATATAATAATAATGGAATGTTTCAAATTTTTATTTAATAAAAATGATACAAATGATTTAAACGAGCCTTTAATAGAAGAGAAAAGACAAATAATAGTTAATTGTTATTATATTAAAAATAATTTTGAAGATGGTATAATAACAATTGAAGTTTTTAGAAAAAGAATAGGAGCAAATGTACCTAAATTTCTTCCTGTGAATTTTCCAAACGGACAATTAGAATTTCTTATATGCATTGATGCATTTTATGATATAAAGGCATTATGTGATGATTGCAACTATAGTTATTATTTTATGAAAACAATTGAAATTGATGAAGATAAATTTAATGATAATTATATCATCACTTATAATTCTGTTTATAATAAATATAAACTACAAAAATTATATAATTCTATAAAATAGAAATCAAATAATATAATAATGAGTTCGTTATACTATCTCCAAAAGAATGTTTAAAATATGGATTATGTCATGAAATTATTAAGTTATATTAGATATCAGAGTCATAATCTTCTAAATCAGAGTCATAATCTTCTAAATCAGATTCTAATTCTGATAAATCATCATTATCAATAAAACTTATATTATCATCATTCTCAATCACGGCATTATCATTAGTATTAACATAAGTAATATATTTATTATATAAATTCTTTGATAATTCAGTTAAATCAATGTTATATTTTTTGTTTATCGTGGTTGAAATATCTAAAAATAATGTATAATTAATACATTTAATACTTTCGTTTTGAAAATTAATAATATTATTTTTAAAGTAATTGGGAATAAAAATATCAATTAATAGTAAAAAATTAATAATATTATTATAGTAAATAGCCTTCAAATTTAAGAAAGCACTTTTTAACATTATATTTATAATTGAATTTATATTTAAATATAAAAAAAAACTTAAAAATTCTAGATGATTTGAATCGATTTGCGAATTTCATCCTCGTGTTTAATTAATATCGAACAAATATAATTATAAGCATCATCTATTTGTTTAAAGCATACACCACCTGTAATTAGAATACTACCGCTTTCAAATATAGCAACTGTAATTTTTTTACAATCATTTAATCCATTTCCTTTACCTTTGCCGAAACAATGATTTGGACAATTGCAAATACCATTATTTGTTTCATTCATCGAATTCCAGAAAAATTCAAGTTTAACACCGTGATAAATACCTGGTTGAAAACTACATTTATTATTATAAGTATCACTTATTAAAATCTTATGTAATTTTTTTCTCCTAATCAAATACTGATTTTGCGTACCATTTTCAATAACATAACTTTTAAAATCAGTATTTATCATTCTGATGATAAAATTATTTCTTTCGATATCTTCAATCTTGCAATTAAATAAAACATTATTATCTATCTGATAAATATATTTTATTTGTTCGATAATTTTATTTATAATAATTGAAGTATCGTCTTTATTTTTAATACCAGTTAATTGAATATTGCCATTTTTAAATATTTTAACATTTGGCTTATAATTTTCATTAAAAACATAAATAATTGTTATCTGATTGTCGAACCTATTTTTTTTACCTTTATTTTTTTTATTATTTTTCTTTTTCTTGGGATTAATACCTTTGGAATTTTCAAGGTTTTCTTTTAAAATTTCAGCCCAAACAATTTGTTTATCTATAAATAATTCATTAAATAATATTTCTAGATTAATATTTAAATTTTTACCTAGATTTTCATTACAGGTTATAGTACTTACTTTATATGGTGTAAAATAAATGGTATTCATCGATGTGATAAAATAGATATAAAAATAATCATTTTTTATTTTTTGTTTTTATATCTGTTATTTTTGCTAAATATGAAGTATTTAAAATTTCAGAATTAGCGGATAATGATATCATAGGTGGTATATTTAATATATATGTTTTTTCATTATTTATATGTGCATTTCTAAATTCTTCAATTGATAATTTACCATTAAACATTTTAAGCATATATCTATTTGGCGCGGGTCTAATGCTATTTGAATATCCATAACATTTGCCTAACATTTGAATTAAACTATTAATTTCCCATACTTTATCTGAACCACTATGAACAGAAAAGTTATAAGCATTGGCACATTGTAAAGAGCAAAATGTACCGAATGTCATATATGTTTCATTTATACTATTATAATTATAAGGCATACCAAAAGTAATATTATCAATTGGATGACAACACCAAAAGCAACATGAATTGCTTTTTACAAAATTATTAGTATTATGTACTTCATGAATATCATTGTTATTTAAATTTTGGGCATCATTCATAAAATATGAATTTGATTCATACGGTGATGGGTCAATAGTACTGATTTCATCATTTGCATTAATAATAGAATTAATTCTTGATTGAGATAACGGTAATTGTAATATAATATGGTCTTCAGTATTTTGATTTTCATTATTTTTAAACATCGTATCAATTAAATTATTTTTTATAACTTTTACGTCATCGTTTTTAATTGTTTTCTTTCTCGGCATAGTTAATATGTATATATAAATATTATTTAAATATAATTTTTCGCATAATTTAATATACTTTTCATTTTTTCTATTACTGTATCGTTAATAGGAATGGTTTTTGGTAATAAATCACCCTCCTTTAAAGATGTATTGCTATTAATACATTTATCTTTCATTTCATGAATTTCTTTTTGAAGAGAGTTAATTGAATTTATTAAATAATATAAAAATAATAATCCCAATGCAGAAATAATAAACAAGGTAAAATCCATATTCTAATTATAATATATATTTATATTACAAATTTCATTCCACCACTTCCTGATGAAATTATAAAAACGTTATACGACCTCGTATAAATATTAGCGACATAACCAAAATCATATGGATTTATATTTTTTTTAATTAAAAATTCATTTATTTTTGAGTTATTATAATTATCACCTTTGATATATAACGTGATACTTGTATTAATAACTGCAGCATTATAACTTCCAGTAGGAAACCATTTTTCAGGTTGAATAGCAAACGAATATGAATAAATACCTACTTTTGGTATTCTAGAATGATGCTGGTATGGTTGAATTTTATTAAAGAAAATTGCTGGTTTTTCCTCTGTTCTATTATTTGTTTTATTCCAAATAATAGATGCAGAATTAAGAATTTCATAATTATTATTTTCCGGAATATTTGCTGTATAATTTGTATTTTCATTGAAATTATAATAATCATCCCGTTTTAATGTCCAAATTATTTCTTTTGTGATTTTATTATTTTTTAAATCTATTGTTATTGACGAATTTGCACCAGACGGAACAGGTGTATCACTTAAAATTTCTGTTTGCTCAACTAATATATTATTAATAGGATTAGTAAAAAATTTATTTCTTTCTGCAGTATCTAAATATATATAATTTGCTTCTATATATGAGTATAATTCTGATGTCATAGTAAAAGTATTTATATTAATATTATCGTGATAAATAGTATTATAAAATGAAGGGCTTATATGTAAATCTAAATCTGGCGAATATACTTGATATAAATTTTCCGAATTTTCAATCTGTAGATTTAAATATATATCAGAATATTGCAATTGTAATAGGGGAAGTGCTAATGATGGATTTTTACAAAACCAAAAATTTAATGGTACAATTATATCTGTAGCAGGTATTGAAGGAATTTTATCTCCTTTTTTTGTGTTCGGATAATTAATACTATTAAATTTATTATTTTTAATTGTTATAATTGGTCTTGACATAGTTGGATTATTTAAAGAATCAGTATTTGCAGTCATATTATTATACGATTCATTCACAGGTAATATTAATTCATTCCATATTGTTAGCCATTCTCCTGTTAATCTGTCAATAATAGTTCCATTAACAGTAATATTAACATTTTTTATAATTAATGAACCAACATTTTTAATCCATTTAAATCTATAGGTATCAGAAGAATAAATTGCAGGTAATTTATAATTAAAATAAAGATTTCCTAGCAAATCTCCATATCTTTGAATTTTACAATTATAATTAAAACCATGTGTTATATTATTAAGAATTGGACTTGTATCAAATGTTAATTGAATACTATCCATTGAAAAGTTAGTGTGCTTTTTATAAGCATATAAAAAAAAACTAATATCAGGATTGACACTAACATAATTATCTAATTGTCCTTTAAGAACTAACTGCATAATACCTCCAGGCATAATTATGTTATTTAATTATTTAATATTTATATATATAAAAATTAAATTGGTTTAGGGTCTGCTGAGTCGATTGTTAATGGGTCTGATGTCGCATCCCATTTTGGTAAAGTACTAGCATCAGGTTTCCATGTTTCAGTACTATATTTATCATTATATAATCTTGTAATTTCAGTTTGGTTTAATGCATAGTTAAAATATTTTAAATCGGCAATCGCTAATAATGATGAACTTTTGTTTTGGTTTGTACGTAAAGTATCTCCTTCGAAAATTCCAGTAGGAGCAATATATAAAGGACTTTTATTATTTTTCATAACTGTTGAACCGGAATTGATATTATTATTAATATTATAAGGAGAATAAGTATTTCTATCTAATACTAATGTACCATTTAAATATAATTTACAATTAGTATTATTCTGATGTAATATATCTGAATCAGATGATGATTCTTTAATTACGATGGTAATCATTGAAAATTTATTATCATATGTAGAATTAAAATCATATATACCTAACATATTATTATCAATTTCCGAGTTATCTGCGATATTACAATTTAATGTACCATCGCTATTTAATGCATCTGGGTTTGTTATAGTATTATATTCAATTATTAATTTTGTAGCATCTTTATTTAATCTTACTAATGGATTTTTAACAAATATATATGGTTTTTTGGGATTGTTTTTAATTAAACAATTGCCTGTATTATCTGTGTTATAATAAACAGGTGTTAAAGAACCTCTTAAAAATAAAACTTTATAATCAGAATTAATATTATTGACTAAACTATTTTTAAATAACCAAAAATTATATGAATATTCAGCACCGCCAGTTTGATTAATGGAAGGTTCTAAAGATACATAATTAACTCCTAATTTATCATTAGTGTTAAAAGTTTGAGAACCAAATACTTGAACATCATAAATGCCATCTATTATTAATGTTTCTTTACGCGGTGTATTAAAATTTTTCATTTCCTTTAAATATTGTTTATCATACATTAATACACTTATTATCTGAAATAATATAACTAGAAATACTGCAATAGCAATTTGTCCAAATATATTTAAACCATTTAAACCATAAATCGCATATGACATTATACCTAAGGCAATTAGAGCAATAATACTAATTATAACAATTAAAAATGAAAAATTTGTTTTATATAATATCATTTATATTTTCTATATTTATTCTATATATTTAATTTTAGCTAAGTTCATAGACAGGATTTCTTAATCCATAATTTTTAAGTCCTAAATTTAATAATAAACTATTCACCGGTCCTTCATTGTAATCTTTATAAATATCCTTTTGATTAATATCATAATTAAATGATTTGAATTTAGATATTAAACCAGAAAAGCCAATACCACCAGAATCATTGCTCCTATTATCACCACCTACAGTTAAATTACCGGTTGTATTTAAATTTAAATTTTCATATTTTACTTTATCAATTATTGGATTATGAGTTAAAGTAAAATTTGGTATAGTAGACCCAGTGCTACTACCATTAACATCATTTCTATCACCTGATGATTTAATAACTGATATATCTCCATCTACATAGCAAGATATTGTGGTAGTTGATATAGTTTGATTAATAACAATCCCGATATGTACCCATCTTTGTAATGGTACATATGGTATTTGAATACCTTGAATCATAAATTTCTTAACAGCATGATCATCAGTTAAACTATTTATATTTGTAAAATTAGTGGTTATAGTTTCATAAGCATTATCAGCAGCAAATCTAATATTTAATTTATTTTCATTCTTGTCCAAGAAAATAAAAGGACAAGATTGATTTATAGGATCGGTACTATTAGATGATAAATGTAATACATGTTTATATGAACCGTTATTAACAGACATATCATTTATATAAATCCAAAAAGTATAAGATCTTCTGAAACCATTACCAGTTGGTGTAATTACTGCTTTTGTAATAGTAGATGAAGTCCCTAATAAAGGTTCATTTGACGATAATATAACATCTACGGTATTATTAAAAAGTTTATCTGCAACTAACCAATATAAACCATAACTTACAAATAATGCTAATACTACTAAAATTACTAAACCAATTAATATAGAACTATTTGAATAACTTGATACAAAGGCTTGAACACTTTGAACTGAATTTATTGTCGAAGAAGATACCTGATCTTTAAATTGATTAGAAGTTGAAGCAATATTTTTTAAACTATTTCCTATAGTATCGACAAATGACATTATTCTATCTAAATATAATAAATATATTTTCTATTAATTATATTAATATGATAATTTCCAATTTGATATATAGGAAAATTATTGTTATATGATAATTTAATATTTTTTTTTTGCAATGATAAATAACTTAAAATTTTAGTAAAATTGTAATTATTACCAACGATAGTCTTCTTATATTTTAAAATAATTAAATCATATATAATAGATATAAAATAATCAATAGCAATCTCACTTGAAGTCGTCATAAGATAATCGAAATAGCAAAAATTATTCAAATAATTTTTATAAAAATTATTTTTATTTTTTTTTATAATTTTGCGATTATTTAATTCTGAAAATAGATTTTCATGAAATTTTAATATAATTATCCACGAATCTATTGAAAATATCTTCCGTAGATGTTCGCGATTAAAAACATCGACATATATATCATATTTTTTGTCTATATCGTAATAATTTTTTTCATTTTCTATTTTTTTAAAAATCTGGTTAATATTTTTAGTTTTAGTTGAAATTATGAAATCATATATTTCTTGTTTATTCATATTTGGATATGACTTGGTTATAATATTAAATATTTCATCGTTAGTTGGATCATTTACATTTATAATTTTACATTTTTTTTTAATATCACCAATCTTTTTAATTAATTCATTTGAAGATATACATATAATGGGAATGTGCTTTAAATTATTATTTTTAGAAAGTATTTTTAATAATGATATATTAATAGTTGCGTCTAATGATAATAATATATCGAAATTATCTATTAAAATTATTTTTTTTTTATTATGATTATTAGTTAAATTTTGAATAAGAGACGATGTAATAGATTTAATTATAAAATCTACAAATTCATCAGACGATGAACAATTATTAATATCGATATTTATGCAAAATAAATTTAATTCTTCTATTATTTTATTTATTATATGGGTTTTTCCTATACCTGAATTACCTGTTATAAGTAAGCATGAATTAATATTTAAATATTTATTATCATAGGATTCAATTATCCATTTTTTAATATCCTCCGTCATTATAGTTCTTTTTTTTGTTATTCTTTAAATTGAAAAAATTAATGCTATAAAATATGATAAAATTGCAATAATAGGTGTTACAATTTCAATTGTAATCATCGAATCATTAATATTAAATGATTTTAAATTACCACCAACGTCGAATAATAAAGATGGTTTTAATAAAAATATTACCGACATACATACCGTGAAAATAAATATAGCGATAATTATAGTTGTAAACATTATATTAATCTATTTAATACTTATAGAATAATGATATTAAAAATTCTTATAATCATAATAATTATAATTATATTTTATTTGATTATCAATTATAATTATGAATATTTTATTGATAATTCAAGAAATACAAATGAATATTCGTGGGAGCGAAATGAAATAAATTCATCAATACCTTATGATATTAAATTAAAAAATAAAGAATCTAATTTATATGAGTATGGTAATGACGAATATGAAAGAAAATTAAATAAAATATTTAATATATCAACATCTAAAAATATTACTGTTATAGAATCATCTGACTGGTCTGAATGGATAAATTTAAATAAAATTCAAAATAAGAGTGAAATAAAAAATTATTATGATAATATTTATAAATATATAGATAATAAAATAAATAATAGCGATCTTCTTAAATTGCCAAATAATGATAATATATTAATTCACCGCGATGAATTAATAAGAATTAAAAAAAATAAATCATATTATATGTTTGATATTGAAATTGTGCTATATAGAAATAAAAAACCTTTAGGAAAACATTTAAAATTTATAGTGGTATCGAATAATATTAATATTACCGTATTATATGCAAAGATTATAGGAGTTGTTAATGAATTTAATATGAATAATAAAATTGATGCATTAAATGATAACGATAACTATGCTACATTTAAGCCAAGTAAGATAATAATACCAGATATGAATTCTTATATATATGAAGGAAGTGATAAATTAGTAAATTCACAAATCGATTATGCTATATATAAAAAATTATTAAATAGCCCTGACACAAGTCGTATTATTATTCCAGATGCTGATAAAATAGAAACAATAGATAATGATGAATATACCAAAAATATGATGGAAGTTCGTAATTCATTTTTATCAAAACTTAAATGAGTTCCATTCTCTTTTGATATTAGATAATTCTTCAATAATCATAGCACAATTGCTTTCTAGAAAATTATTAAATACTTTAATATTTGTTTGATTTTCCAATGTTAATCTTAATACCATAAGATATTTAAGGGGGTGAGGACAAATATATCCGATATATAAACATTTTACATCATTTATTGTTTTTTTATTATCTCTTATACATCTATTATGAATAAGTGATTGTATAATATTACCTAATGTATCGTCTTCATTTTCGATGTGAAATTCATAAGTATTATCTAATTCTTGAAATTTTTCAATTTTAGTAATATCATTCATTAAATTATTACGCAATACATTAAGTTTATCTATAATTATTTCAAATGATTTATTAAATAGATAATTTAATGATAATTTATTTAAACTTTCCAATTCAAATCTAATTGATGTAGGTTCATTGTATTTATTTTTATAATATGTACGTTCTTTATCTAAAATATTAGTATCTTTTGTTATTTTAGATTGGTCTTGGTTGAAATAAAAATTACTTAATGATACAGGAGAAAATGATGCATTCAAACGGGCAGTTCTTTTAACTGCTTTTGCTTTCACGTGCAAATGTTCTTCTGAGCGTAGTCTTGTAATTAAAATATGAGATTTGGAAATAGCATTTACAGGAAATATTTCTGATAATTCTTTTTTAGTTAAAGGTATACCTTTGTTTGTACCTGTAAAATGATTTGTTGTTACGTTTAATAATTCATTACCTGTATTTTCAATATTTAATTCAAATTCCATGTCATTATCTACATAATTTTCTGTTTCTTCATTATTTATATATAATGGTATCAATCCTATGCGATGAATTAAAATTTCATTATGTAAGGGTCCATTATTTGCAATAATTACAATTGTTGGTTCATCTTCGCCAATAAACCCTACAACAGGTATATCTGTCAGAATTGTTCTTCTTATACCATTAACGATTGATAAATCTACTTCATTAATATCAAATGAATGCTTTTCAGATTTATCATTATATGAGTAATTGTGAAACATTTCTTTACATTAATAATTATATTATTTTTATGTCATTTTTTATTATGTGCGATTATTATTTTTATTTTTATTTAAATAATTAATAATAACAATAATGATACTTTTTTACAGTACCCATTGCCAACATTCATCTATGTTAATCGAAAGTGTTAAAACTCATGATACTAAAAAAATAATTAAATTGGTATCAATTGATAATTTAAGAACTACCAATAATGATATTGTAAATAAAATTCATTCAGTACCAGCATTGATGTTTCTTCCAAGTAAAGAAATAATTTTTGGTAAAGCAGTATTTGATTATTTATTATTACCAAATCGTGGGTTTTTATTTACTAGTACTAATACAAGAGATAAGGAATCTACATCAAATTCATCTATTAATTCCCCTGTACCTTTAAATGATACTACAGATTCTTCTGACCCATCTGCTTTTGTTTTAGGTAGAATATCTTCTGATAGATTTTCAAATATAGATGATAATAATAATTCAATGAATTTAAATTCTAATAAATCATATAATTGGGCTAACATTGATAATGTTGATAATTCCGATATTAATAAATTATTCGATGCAACATCAAAAAGTACTAGTAATAAAAAAGAATTAAACCTAGACGATTATAAAAAACAAAGAGAAATGGATTTACAAAGATAAATAAATAGATTTAAGGATTTTATTATTTACAAATGTATTAATGTCTGCTATATTTGTATTTAATCAATATTACATTGATTTATTAAAAAAATTAAAACATATTTCGAAGAAAAATAAGGATAATAGTTCAACTGCTAAAAAAGTATTAAAAGCCATAAAGGATAATTATGTAACATTTGATAAATCATCGGATGAATATATTTCATTTATTAAATCAAATTTTACAGATGAATTATGGGATAGTTATATAAATGATGAAGATGATAGTTGGCTCAAGAATAATGCCGAAATTTTATTATATTCACACGTAAATGTGAATGATATTGTTAAATTACTGAGAGATAATTATTTATGTCATCATTTTTTAACTGTATTTTATATATTTAAAGATGAAAAGACTGAAGACGAATTAAAAAATTTAATTAAAATTCTTCAAACTAACGACAATACTGATACTATAAATGAATTAGAAAATGAAAATTATAAAAAATTACTACTTAAATTAAATTCATTAAAAGGCGAAGATGCTCGTGATAAAGCGAGTGATCATCTAAATACATTAAAAGATACTACTATCGGTAAAATAGCAAAAGAAATAATGGATGATATCGATGTTGATAAAATTAAAAAATCAATAAGCGACGAAGGTGATATATTTAAGGCTATAGCAAATCCTGAAAGTGGATTTGGTGAATTATTTTCATCAGTAAGTCAAAAAATGGCATCAAAGATTTCAAATGGTGAATTATCGCAAGAAAATGTAATAAAAGATGCAATGAAATTTGCTTCAGTTTTACCAGGTATGATGGGAGGTGCTTCTGGTGGCAATAATAATTCAGGTGCTAGTAACTTAAATAATATGACTGCTATGATGAATATGATGAGTATGATGATGAATGCTAATAAAGGTGGTAAAGGCGGTGATGATATGCCAGATTTATCTGCATTATTTAATAAGAAATCTTCAAATGGAACAAAAACTGCTGTTAATCAAGGTGCTTTAAAAAAACTTGCGAAGATGAAACAACTTCAATCTAAATTAGCGAAAAGAAGAGGAGAAGATTAATAAAAAAGAAAAAAAATTATAATATAGAATATTAATAAATATGTTTTGGGAAAGTTTAAATTTAATTCCCAATATTTCTATGAGTTTTGATGAAAAATTATTTACTATTTTGAAATTATTATTTTTCGTAGCATTAATTTCAACATTAATATTTAATGATGTCAGATATGTATTATTTGTTATAATATTATTATTTATTGGTATATTTGTGTATAATTATTATACAAATGTTAAGAAGAATGCTGAAGAATTCTTAGATGAAAATAATATAGCAATTATTGATAAAACATTTTGCACTAAACCAAGTTTAGATAATCCTTTTATGAATCCTACTATTGTAGATTACCAAACATCAAATCGCTTAAATGCTTGTTCGATAGATAATAATAAAATTAATAATGAAATGCATAGTAATTTCATAAAAAGAATATTTAAAGATGTAAATGATATTTATGGAAAAACTATTTCGGAAAGACAATTTTATACAATGCCTTCGACAACAATACCAAACGATCAAGAAGGATTTGGAAAATGGCTTTATTATAAAGATAAAACTTGCAAGGAAAATAATGGTATTCAATGTTATAATAATATAATGTAATAATTAAATAGATTATTATAATAAATGAACAAAAATACAGTTTTCAATACAAATAATTCAGTAAATTCCGATGAATGTTGGAAATTGTCAAAAGATTCTTATAACGATCAAATAAATAAATATTATTTAAATCCGGTAGATGATACTAAATGTAATGCACCAAATGTTAGAATGCCTGATTTTTATTTAGATCATGTTAATTTAATCGGCAGACCTGGTTATGGTCTTGTTGATCCTTGTGTTATAGATGAATATAATAAAATGGTTAAAAATGACGAAATATTAACACATGATAAATGTAAAATTCAAGTATTTCAAAGATTATTTCAAGCATGTCCCGCAATTAAAGGTTCTGAGGGAGATATAAACAAAGAATTAGATATACTTTCCGGAACTAATACTAATCCATATAATAGTAAAAAGATAATTATGGAAAGTCAAATGAGAAATCCCGAACCTTTACTTGATTATATTAAAGAGGTTCAAAATCCTGATCATATAGTACCAAAATGGGTAAATGGCGGTGAAGATACAAGATCATATATTAATCGTTTAAATTTTAATAAAAAATGTTAATAATTTATTAGAGAGATAATCAAAATGAGTTTTAATCGTTCAAAATATGATACTTGTGCATATAAATATGATTTACAAGCGAATGTTTCAACATTAGATTATGTATTGTCAGATATCAGATATAACAATGCTAATAAATGTCGTCATCAATTAGGATTATTAGCAGGTACTAATGTTAGTCATATTAAAGGTAATATAGTAGATTTAGAAAGTGAATTAAGAGGACAAACCAGATTACTATCAAAATGTCAAAATAATTTATATTTACCAACAAATGATAATATAATTAAAAATGATAAAACAAATCCTATTGATGTTTCAATGGAACATTTGCCGGCTTGTCAATCAATTATGTACCGTAGTATTCCATTACCACCCAAAATGAATTTAAATAATTGTTAATATTATTTTTTTATTCTCATTTTAATAGAATTGTTATATAATAATGAATGATAATAGATTAATGTATGATAATAATAGTTACATTGAGCAATTACAACGTTCAATTGGACCAGGTAAATATTCATTAAATACTCCATATGATGATTGTAAAACAAATGATAAATTTATGCCAGATGACCCATATATTAGATATCAAAATTACGGACCTAATACTTGTACAATGAAAAAAGCCATAGATGATAGTAGTGAATTATTAGGTTTAAATTATAAAAATAGCAGATGTAATAATAATGCTTATCTTCCTGGTAAATATACAGCAACTGGATGTGAAATTAAAGCATCAGCCGCTACTACTAAACCTTATACTCGACCAACTGAAGATACTCGCTTATCGAATCCGCCGTGTACTTTAAGATCTACTGGAGTTAATCGTTGGCAATGGTTATGTGCTGACCCTCAAGAAAGAGCGATTGAAGATTTTAGCCACCAAGTTAATAGTAAATTATTATTTAAAGACAATCATATACCTTTTATTGAAACTACTTTTGATGAAAGTAGTTTTCAACCAAATGGTAAATCTGTAATTAAGAATGATGCTATGGATGTATGGCAACAAAATAATAAAAATAATATGCATTATTCGCCAGGATATCCTTTCGGTACTGATAATAATTCACAACTTTTAAATTGTGGTGCAAATTTCTAAATAAAAAATGATTATTTATTTTTAATGATTTTATATAACAAATGAATTCATATAATACCCCTCTTGTCAATAAATCAACTATTTGCCCTAATGCACCCAATAAAGTGCTGCCAAATAATTCTACTAAAGAAACATTGGATAGCGTTAAAAGACAATTAAACTTTACTTAAAAATAACTAGTTATTATTATATAATTATATAATTATGAATTGTATTTTTATTGAGATTCTAGATAATTTCAGCGATGTTAAATATGCATTAATATTAATCGAGAGTTTATATATTAGCGATTATCAATATCATATTGTAATAAATACAAATGAAAAATATAAAAATAAAATAATTGATAGTTATTTTTTTGATTCTAGTAAAATAAAATTTATAAATAATTACGACGAGTATGATAAGGTTTTGATTTTAAATCCTAAGACATATGTTAAAAATAATATAAATAATATATTTAATATCAAAATAGATAATATAATCTATATAAATAATGTGAATAATATAATTTTATTTGAAAATACGATTGAAACTAAAATATATTTAAATATAATTAAAGCAAATGATAAAAATATTAAATTAAGTTTTATAGATAGTACATTCTTAAATAATTATAATGAAAATATAATTAATTTTAATAATAATCCGGATGCTATGTATAATTCTTTTGTTAATTTTAAAAATGAACAGTTAATTAATCCCATAATTGCTAAATGTAATAATTATATAAATCATGACCCTAAATTTAAAAATATTACTAATATTCTTCTAAATAAAAGAATAAAAAAAATTTTAGTTATACATCAGAATTTAGATGTTGATGTACTATTAATGTTAAATGTAAATCCTGATGTTAAAATTACTTGTGTTATTAATGAATATAATCAAGATTTATATAATACGATTTTAAAAAATTATCCAGATTCTTTAAATATTATTAAAGGAGATAGTATTGATATCCTTCCACATTTAAAAGAGAAATATGATTTTATTAGTATTAATAGTATTTTATCACAATTTAATGCATTAAATGATATTATAAATTCTTATTATTTGCTAAATAATAAAGCAATAATATTAATGAATAATTACAAGGATAGTAATATAAATAATATCTGGAATATCTATTCTGATAAATTAAAATTTATTGAACATGATATTAATATATTTCAAACTGATTTTCATATCATAAAATCAATTAATAAAAATTAATTTTATTTTTTATATTTTCAATAAGAACATCTATTTCTGATTGGAATAATTTATCACTTGCATAAGTTTGTTTATAATTATTTAAACCATCGATTGAACTCTTAAGATCATTTTGCAATCTTAATAAATATACTGACTGGTTATTTTTTTCAAAATAATCGTATAAATCAAATGCTTGATTGTAAATATTATTTACAAATTTTAAATTATTTGCTCTGTTGATATCATATAACCATCTTAAAACAAATCGAACATAACTATAATCTATATTTATATATTTATCATTTTCAATAATTTTATCGCCAATATCAATTTTTGATATGATTTTTAAATTTATAAAAATATCATCTATCTGATTTTTATTATAAATAGTTTCTGATGGTTCAGTTGTATTTTCAGTTGTAATATCATTATTAGTTTCATTATTAGTTTCATTATTAGTTTCATTAGTGATTTCAGTGGTAGTTTCAGGTAATTCTATATTGGATGAGTTAGTATGAATTTTAAATTTCTTATTTTTCATATGTCCTAATTAAAAAGTACATTTTAAAAAATATAATAAATATAGAATTATGTCATTAACTGTAAATAATATAGTTTTTGATATAGAAGACGAAGAATTAAATGAAATTGAATATTATGAAATTGGTTCATTCGAAGAAATTATTAAAATAAATCCAACTTTCATTGCTTTTTCTAAAGAAGAAATATATAATTCATTATATAATTTTTTTAAAGAACGTTATAAATCTAATAATTTCATCGAATTATTTTACAGCATTATAAACAGGCAAAAGAAAAATATAAATACTACTAATTTTATTATTGTAAGTGATGCAATAAAAAAACAATTAGAAGAAGAAGATATATCTGATTTTGTATCTAAATTTAAAAAATTATCAAAAACCCAGTATAAATTATCTCAATCTGGTAAAAATAAATTATGGTTTGTTTTAGATTATAATAATGATTCTGAAAATATTAGATTTAATGCTGAATGTAAAACAGCAATTGAATTATCACACCCTAATAATCATTATTATGTTTTTAAAGATGATGAAACTAATATACCAGTTACAGCAATTTATTATCAAATACCAACATCAACTGCAAATGATTATTTAGGCAATCAAGTATTATCTAAATACGATAAGCTTAAAAAAGATTATGAACTAAAAGCAGAAGGATATTCATCATTTGAAGATTTATATAATGATTATAAGAATGAATTACCATTAAAAACAATTGCAGAAGAAGATTATATCGATTATTCTTCATTAAATAATCTTTTAATGAAATATAATATCCAACTTGATTTTATTAATGTATCTGATTTAGAAAAATTAATTGAATATCTTACCACATTATTTGCAAAAGAAAAAGAATATAAAACAATACATAAGAATTTTAAAATAAAACCTTTAAATATAATTGATAATAATTTCACATATTTTAATATCCTAAAAAATATTAAATCATTATTAGATATTACAATCGCAAATAATCCAAGTGTTGAAGAAACTCTCTTATATTTAAATGAAAATAAATCAATCGTATCAACATCGCTTGTGTATAATAATATATCTGATATTATTAATTCGGTTGAATTAGATTTAGATGTCATCGTTGAAAATTTAAAGATAATTAAAAATAATTTTATAATAGACCAAGCAATCAAATCTTTAAAAGAATATAATGAATTAGATTTAGAAATAATCATAGCAGAAATAGAAAAGATAGAAAACAGTTTTAATAATCTTAAATTAGAATTTAGGGATATTTATAAAATATCTTTTGATTTTGCTAAAGAAGAACATGATATTAAGGTTGGTAATAATATAATCAAATACGAAGGTGGTATTAAGAGTAAGATAACAGATGAATTTGAAGATTTACCACAAGATGATGATATATATCCCATAATATTTGAAGCAGATAAAGAAATATCTAATACAAAATTCGATAAATATTATAATACAAATATTTACAAAAATGAGGAAGGATTATTAGAAATGCTTAAAGTTCTATTACCATATTTAAATAATATTCAAGAAAAAGCCAATTTACCCTTAGATTATGATAATATATGCATACATTTATTCAATAAATTCAGAGAAATTCCTTCAAAGACAAATATTATTACAAATAAATTTATAGAAAATAGTATTGAAATTGATGTTAATTACATAAATAATATTTCTAAAATATTACCAAAGAATGTTTTCACATTAGAATCAAATGATATTAAAAATATTATTTTAGGAGAAGCAAATAATGCATTTATATTAAATTTATATAATTCTTTAAATTATGCTTTAGCATTTTGGAGTATAGAAATACAAAAAGAAATAATTAACAATACCTTATTATTTAATGAGAGTAATTATTATTTAGATTGTATATCATTATGGGATTTTTATGGATATCCTTTAAAACCCAAGGAAAGAAATGGTGTTTCTTATTATTTAGGTTGTGTTGCCGAAGATGTATTTAAGGAAGATGATAATTATTTAGAAATTCCTAAAAATTATATTGAAGTTATTAAAAAGGTTGTTGAAGAAGAATTTAAAGAAGAGTTAGTTGCACTGAGACAAATGAAGGTTGAAGAGACTAAAAAAACAAAAGATATAGGTCGCGAATACCGTAAGAGGTTAATAGCAAGTATTAATTCTAAGAAAACTGATAAAATACTAGAAGAATATATTGATGCTTTGCTTTATATGCCAGCAGATAATTATGAAAAAATTCATAAATATTTACTTGGATGCTGCTTACAAACCATTGATAATAATTTAAAAGCCGATACAGATATTATTAGTAAAAAAAGAACTGATTTAATTGCTATCAAAAAGGCATTTGCTAAAGTTAGAGAAATAAATAAACCAGTTTATGCTAAATTTCATCCTACTAAAGATGAAATTAAAGAAAGTGAAATTAAATTATTTCGCAAAATAACGGAAGAAGATAATGAAGATATATATGAAACAACTATAGAAGATTGGCTTGATAATTTAAATCAATATAATTTAATATCACCTAAAATTATTGATGAATTAAAAGAAGACCCTAAAAACTCCATAAAATACGTTGAAAAATATTTAACTAAAATAATTAACACAACTGGTAATAAAAAAGATTTAATTCAATTATATTTAAATTATAATTTTATTAACAATAATTATAAAAATATTCTTCTAAGTAGTTCTAAAATTTTATATGATAATACTAATAACATTGAATTTAATAATAATATTAATATTTTAATTATAATTTTATTAACAATAATTATAAAAATATTCTTCTAAGTAGTTCTAAAATTTTATATGATAATACTAATAACATTGAATTTAATAATAATATTAATATTTTCATTAAAGAATTATCAGTATTATCATCGACGATAAATGATGATAATAAAATAGAAATAAATAGAATTATCGCATTTATAATTTCTCACATATTATGTTATCCTTCTAATCCTGAAAATTCATTGCTTACATTAGTAAGTGATGGTAATACCGCAATAATTGCCAATCAACTTTATAATAACATCATAAAAATAATTAAAAATAAAATTCCTACTTTACAAGACCAGATTGATTTTATTAATAAAATTCGTGAAGAAAATAAAAGTAAGGTTTTAGAAGTTATGAATAAACTTAATGATGATGAACGTACTATTGCAAATGAATTGAAAAAAATAGGTATTAAAGATGAAGTCAAATATTCGATTGACGATGATGAAAAAGATGAAGTAGTCGATGAAGAAGAAGATGATGAAGATGAAGGGGAAATGGATTTTGAAATAGAAAACGAAGAACAAGGTGAAACTAGTGAATATAACTCTGATATAAGAGATTATGGATTTATTTATGCAGATTAAATTAAATTTATTATCCATCATTCATTTAGAAAAATGATGAAATTAAATTCAACTGACATTCCTTCTATGAATAATATATATGAGTCAAAATATTGGGATAAGGTTAGAAATGAAGAACAATCATTGAGTGATGATTTATATAATAAATCTAAAAATCCATTTATAAGCGGTGTTGTATCTAGACCGTCATATGCTTCTGCTTTTGGTGGAAATGACGATGTTAATTCGGCTGAATTTCCATCATTAACAGGTAATAATATTAATATTGCAAATTTTAAACATAATAATATGCAACCTTTTTTAAAAGGGAATGTAACTCAAAATACAAGCGATATACAAACAACAAAATTACAAATGAATACTGGTAATGATGTATATTATAGAAATAAAAAGGAGATTGAAAATTTCTTTACTCCAACTGAATCATATACATATCAAAATGATTTCACAGATAAATCAAATTTTCTAAAAGAACGTACTAATATATCAAAAATACAGAATAATACATCACCTATTGAATCGGTTAAGGTTGGTTCTGGTTTAGGACTCGGATATACATCTGAAGGTTCAGGGGGATTTCAACAATCATCATCATTGGAATATGCGATGCCTAAATCGTTGGATGAATTAAGAACAAAAATTAATCAAAAAAATTCGACATATGAAATACCATTTCAAGGACCATCAAAAATGATTGATAAACGCGCTGAAGCAACACCATTTGATAAAAATAAACCTGAAAGAGTTTATACTCAAACTGAAGATAATTGGTTTAAAACAACTGGAAGTATTTTAAAAGAAACAGATAGACCTATTGAAAATGTTAAAGCGACATCAAGAATTAATACTCACATCGATTATAGTGGTCCTTCAAATACACAAATATCTTCAGGGTTAGATGATACTTATGGTAAAAATAGTATTATTGTTTATAATAACGAGAGACAATTAACTGAAACAAGAACTGTTCAAACTAATTTAACTTCATCTTTTAAAGCATTTGTAGCACCAATATTAGATGCATTAAAAATAACAAATAAGAGTTATCTAGTTGAAGCAGCAAGAGGTGTTGGTAATCCAAGTATTCAAATACCTGAAAAAGCAACATTATATGACCCTATTAGTCATGTTATGAAAACAACTATAAAAGAAACTACAATTCATGATAGTCAAGTTAATAATTTAACAGGACCTGATGGTACTTATAGTACCATTGAGGATCAGGCTAGAACAACAACTAAAGAAACTACAATTCATGATAGTGAAGTTAATAATTTAACAGGACCTGATGGTACTTATAGTACCATCGAAGACCAAGTAAGAACAACAACTAAAGAAACTACAATTCATGATAATCAAGTAGGAAATTTAAGTTCTATTGTTAATGCAACTTATGCTGATAATGATGATAAAACTAAAACAACTATTCGTCAAACAATGAAAGCAGAAGATAATACAAGAAATATAGGTGGTGTTGTATATAAAATTCAAGTATATAATACAGAAGAAGTTGCAAAAGCAACTGTAAAACAAACTACTATAAAATCAGGTGGTTCTATGATGGGTTTCTTAGGAGGTATTTTAGAAGGATTAATGGGAGGTTATTTAAATAAAAATTATGATCCTAAAAATACGCAAAAACAATTTACAAGTGATTGTGAAAATTATGGTATTGCTGGTAGTAAAGATAAATTTTCACAAATGGATAGAACATCTGCACATAATGCAGAAATTGATGGAACTCGTGAGATGCTTCTAATCAATGCTGGTTATACACCAGGTGCGGGTGGTAAATATACAGGAACTGCAAAAGAAGATATAAGAATGAACACAAATAAAAAACAAATAGACTTAGAAGAATCAACAAGAGTATCAAATAATATTGGAAGAATATATCAATCTAGACCAGTTCCTATTGAAGATGAAAATATTACCAAAAAGGTATTTCACGATCTTGACTATAATAATGCATATAATAATCGTTTAGATAATAATATTTTATCATCATTAAAATCAAATGACTTAAATATTAGTATCAATCCTATATGATAAATATCTTTCTAGTAATATATGTGCTATTTGTCTGATTCTAATTGGTTTATTTAAATTTTCTGAAAGAAAATCATTTTCAATATAATCACCTTTATCTACATAATCTATGATTATTTCTATATTATTTTTTTTATTATTATACTTAGCAATATGATAACAATAATCATCTATATCTTTAATATTATATGATGTTATATAAGATTTATGATATTCGAGAATAGACATATAATTCTTCTTGTAAAGAAAATTCATTTTTTTCGATAATCGGCATATTTATATTTCAATATAATTTCCATAAATATAATTAGTATAATAAATTCGAATATCTCTTGAGAGCATATTCCAGTGTATTTTTTTATTAATGAAATCACTAAGTTTAACTTCATCTTTAAATAACTCACGAAGTACATTTTCTGAACTATAGTCATTGGAAAAACCACGCCAAATTACTGAACCTAAAAATCTATAAATACCAATTGAGAATGGTTTCATAATTATTTCTATATTCTTTTCTTGAAATTCTGAATTCATCTTGATTGAATTAAGATAACATTTAGGTTCATTAGTATCCATAGGAGTTAAATAATTATTTTGTATAATTAATTCAATCGTTTTTAATGGAAATCTTTGATTCCATTCGCAACAGCAACTAAGCCAAGAAATTTTATAATTTTTATATTTAATAACTTCGTTATTTTGAGTATTATGCGAATGAACAACATGATTTTCATCAAGTAAATTTGCAAATTCAATAATAATATTATGTGAATTAATATCCAGATATTTGGTATCACCAAATATAAAATTATCTTTTTTGAAAAATTCAATATCAGTTTGATATTCATTATCTAAGCAAATTAGATTATATTTCTGTCTTAAGATATTTAATGTTTCATAATCTGCTTGTAATTCATTATTCCAAGATTCATAATTATTACTATCATAATTAATATTATAATTTCTCGCACCAATAATAATAATATTGACGTTCATTCTTATGAATAATTAATATTTATAAAATCATTTTTTTGTATCAAAATATTGAAAAAATAAAAAAAAATGATTATTGCTATAGTTGTAATAATTATATCTTGAGTGATATGTTTATTTTCGGCAGCGAAATCTATGAAGACGAAGAAATCATTGTTGGCGAAAGCCATAATGATATTGAAGAAAATCCAGATTATGATATTTATGACAAGTATATGATGATGTCTATAAAATTTCAAAACAAATGTAATATTAGGACAACTGTTTTATAAATAAAAATAAAAACGCCAAAGTAATTTTTTGGCGTTTTTAATCTAATGGCGAACTTGTAATATCCATACCACAATATTCTACAGGTTCCTTTTTAAAGTCTTGTTTAGTATAAATGCCTATATTAATAGATTCTTCTAAAATCCATTTAAAATTATCCCAAAATTCATCAGTATGTCCAATGCTTACTGTTGCAATATGTGCAAGTTCGTGTAAAATTACAAACATCATTGTATTAATATCCATTAATTTATTATTGGTTCTTAAACATAATACAATTTGCTCTCCTTTATTGATTGAATATGATGTTACACCTGGTTTTTGAATACCTTCTTTAATTCTATCTGATTTAAAATTATTATTTATTCTTTCGATTCTTGGGTCTGATGGATATGACATTTTTAAATGACCTACTAAAACCATTATTTTTTCACGTATCTTTGCAAGAAGATTTGCTGCTTCTTCTGAATCATCTTTTTTTTGAACTTCATATGTTTTATTATCAAATGTACTTATTACATTATCCATTTTACTATAATAATCGTATAAATATAAACAGTAAAAGAATAAAATACCTGATACTAAAATTATTATTCCGATAAAACTAATTTCCATTCTTTTTCTTCTTTTCAAAAATATAATTATATTCTAAAGACCAAAAAATTACTTTGGTCTTTTTTTATTTTTTAATGTTTAAGATAATGCTGACCACTTAAACCATTGCTATCGGTATAATTAGTGGGCGAACTTTTGATTTTTATTGTTTTGTTTTCGCGCTGATGTTTTTTTATAATTTTATTGAGTCGGTCATAACTTGTTTCTTTCTTCTTGGTAGGCATCTTTCATAGATAATTATTATTCCAAATAAAAAATCATTTTTTTAATCTATTACTTTTTTTCAATACAAATTTATCTAAAAAATGATTTAATGTTATTATAGATAACCAAATATGCCAAAGCCAATTTTAAAATGGGTTGGAGGAAAAACACAAATAATAGATAAACTGATTTCTGATTTTCCAACGGAAATAAATAATTATCGTGAAATATTTTTAGGTGGTGGAAGTGTTTTATTATCATTATTATCTTCTGTGAAAAATGGAACTATAAAAATAAGTGGTAATATATATGCATACGATTTGAATGAACCATTAATTTATATGTATAAAAATATTCAAAATAATCATAATGATTTATATAATGTACTTCAAACAATCATTGCAGATTTTAATGATTGTGGTGATGGAGAAATTAATAGAAAACCAGCGAATATTCAAGAAGCAAAAATAGCAAAAGAGAATTATTATTATTGGATAAGGAGTCAGTATAATAAATTAAGTATAAATGATAAAAAAAATATTATAGGGTCTGCAATGTTCATCTTTCTAAATAAAACTTGTTTTAGAGGTGTGTTTAGAGTTGGACCAAGAGGTTTTAATGTTCCATTCGGACATTATAGTAATCCAGAAATTATAAATAAAGAACATTTGGATGAAGTACATTTTTTAATAAAAGATGTAATATTTGAATGTTGTGATTTTAATATATCATTACAAAAAACTGAAACCAATGATTTTATTTATCTTGACCCACCTTATGCACCAGAAACAAATACTTCATTTGTAGGATATACAGAAAATGGCTTTAATATAGAAAATCATAATCATTTATTTAAATTAATACATAATTTAACTGATGCAAATACAAAAATAATGCTAAGCAATGCTGATGTAAGTTTGGTTCGTGAAAACTTCAAAAATGAAAAATATAAGATATTATCAATTTTATGCAAAAGGTCAATAAATTCTAAAAATCCTGATGCAAAGACAAAGGAAGTTATTATCAAGAATTATTAAGCCATAAATCTAATGTTTCGAAATAATTTTCATCATCTCCAAATAAAACTGATATATTACTTTCAGTTAAAATTGTATTTAATGTTGTATATTTTTTTTCAGTGGAGGTAAATTTATTCTTTAGAAAATTACTTAAACAATATCCATAATGTACTTCGAATTCATCACCTAACATCAGTTCATACTCTCTTTTAAGCGAAGGTCCTGCCCATAATTTAGTTTCAACTGAACCTTGAACGTTTTGTTCTTTCTTTTCTAATATTTTTATTACTTTTCTACCATTTTTAAATTCAGTGATATATCCTTCATCGGGACATCTAAATAATTCAATATTATATTTTTTTTTCATAAATTTCTTAAATCCATTCTGTGATGTGAAATAAATTGTTTTATCTTCAAATATTTTTGATAAATTATGCTTTTTTGGATTTTTGATATAACCAATTTCTAATAACCGATTAGTATTATTGGTTTTTTCCTCAAATTTTTTCCCATGATGATTGGTATTAGCACCACCCGCACCAGTTCCTCTATTAACAGACATAATTTTTCTTATTTATATAAGAATCATTTTTTTTCAATGCAAAAAAAATGATTTAATAATTAAGCAATAATTATATTATAATGAATAATTTATTTCCACGAAAGGAAATTGATGATTTGAAGGATAATAAAAAATCATTAGAATTTCAAATTATTGATTGGTGTATTCCTGAAGTGGATAAGACAGATAATTATTATATAAATATCTATGGAACAAATAACAATAATATTACATTTAATGTTAAAGTAACAGAATATGAACCATATTTTTATGTTAAACCACCTTCAGAATGGAATGGATTATCAGATAAAGAATTTAATAGGAAGAAGGAAGATTTAAATACCACACTTCTCGAAGAGAAATATGAATGTATTTTTAAAGACCCGATGACTAAGCAATCACAGAAATATCTTAAGAAGATTATTGGCAATGATTATGTTTCTTTGTTTAATGGATTATCAATTGAAAAGAAGAAAGACTTCTGGGGATTTACTAACAATAAAATCTTTAGATTTATTAAAGTATCTACTAAATCATTATATTTATATAATCAGCTTAAATATTATTTCACATCACTTTCTTCAAGTGGATTTAAGTTATATGAAAGTAATATCGACCCATTCTTAAAATTTATTCACGTGCAAAATATTAAACCTTGCGGGTGGATTAAAATTGATAATTATGTGTTGAATGAAGAACCTGAAAGTAGATGTAATATTAATATCATTGCGAAATGGAGTGATATTATTTCAATTAATATTAATAAAATTGCACCATTAATTATTTTATCGTTTGATATTGAATGTAGTAGTTCTCACGGGGATTTCCCAGTTGCAAAGAAGAATTACAAGAAACTAGCACAAGATTTATGTATGGTTGCCAAAGGAGGCTTTGAATACAATAACGAATATATTAAATCATGGATTCTTAATGCTTATTTAAATGATGTTGTTTTAGATGACAATTATAAAATCCATAAATTATATTTGAAAGGTAAAGTAGGAATATCAAAGATTGAAGAAAAATTAGAGAAAATTTTAGATGAAATTAAATTAGTCCTTGATAAAATTTCAAGTATAGATGATAATGATGACGAAGAAGAAGAAAATAATTTAACAATCAAAGAATTAAATGATATCGAAGATAAATTAAATAGAATGCTAACAAAGGCATTACCGGAATTGGAAGGTGATAAAATTATTCAGATTGGTAATACAGTTCATAAATACGGTTCTGATGAAATTATTTATAAATGTATTTTAACATTAGATACTTGTGATGATATTGAAGATGTTAATGTTATTTCTTGTAAAACTGAAGAAGAAATGTTAATTTCGTGGAAGAAATTTATAATGAAATTAGACCCTGATATCATAACTGGTTATAACATATTCGGTTTTGATATGGAATATATATGGACAAGAGTTATTGAATGTGGGAAGAAAGATGATTTCAGTACTGGTATTGGACGTTCATTAGATAGAAAAGTTAATTTAGTAGAACAGAAATTATCATCATCTGCATTAGGTGATAATATTCTTAAGTATTTCGATTTAGATGGTGTAGTTATTATTGATTTATTTAAAGTAATTCAAAGAGACCAAAAATTAGATTCTTATAAATTAGATAATGTTGCATCAATTTTCATTGGTGAAAAGAAAGATGATTTGAAGCCACAAGAAATTTTCAAGAAATTTAAGGGTAATTCTGAAGACCGTGCTGTAATTGCGAAGTATTGTATTCAGGATTGTGCTTTGTGTAATAAACTAATGCATAAATTAAAAATTCTTGAGAATAATATTGGTATGGGTAATGTTTGTCTAGTGCCATTGAATTATTTATTCAAGAGAGGTCAGGGAATTAAGATATTCTCATTAATCAATAATGAATGCAAGAAGAAGGGCTTTTTAATTCCAGTTATTAAAGGTTATAACAGTGAAGATGTTATTGACGCAGATGGTTATGAAGGTGCTATTGTTCTTGAGCCAAAAGCAGGTATTTATTTAAATGAACCTATTGTCGTATTTGATTATAGTTCTTTATATCCTTCTAGTATGATTTGTCGCAATTTATCTCACGATACATACGTCAATGATTCTAAGTATTTTATTGAAGACCCAAATATTGATTATGTTACGGTTAAATATGATTTATATGATGATAAGAAAAATAAGGTAGGTGTTAAAGATTGTGTCTTTGCTCAATATAAAGATGGACGTAAAGGAATTATTCCAGAAATTCTAGATATGCTTTTAGAAGAAAGAAAGAATACTAGAAAAAAAATAGAATACAAAACAATTATTACGAAAGATGCTAAAGAGTTTTATGGAGTTTTTAGTGAAACTGATGATTCTTATAAGATATTTAATATTGATACTAAAGAAACTAAAATTATTTTAAAGACTAATATTAAAGAGATTAAAGATACTTATAATAAATTCGAGAAGGATGTATTTGATTCATTACAGTCTGCTTATAAAATTACTGCAAATTCATTATATGGACAAATAGGTGCGAAGACTTCGCCTATTTATTTAAAAGAGATTGCTGCGTGTACTACTTCGACTGGCAGAGAAATGATTATGATTGCTAAGGATTTTGTAGAGAAGAATTATAATGCTGAAGTTATTTATGGTGATAGTGTTATGCCATATACCCCAATAACATATTTAATTAATTATAATTTGAAAATAAGTACATTTGAAAAATTGGAAGGTGAATGGTTTGAGTATAATAATTTTAAACCAAATGATACCGATAGATTTAATAAGGAACAATTTATTCCATTAAATATGAAAGTATGGACTCATAAAGGTTGGGCGAATGTTAAAAGAGTTATCAGACATAAAACTGTTAAAAAAATTTATAGAGTTTTAACACATACAGGGTTAGTAGATGTTACAGAAGACCATAGTTTATTGAATAATGATTGTGAAATCATTAAACCATCTGATTGTAAAGTAGGACAAGAATTATTACATTCTAAATTAGATTATACTATTTGTAATTTAAAATTATTTGATGGTTATGAAAATAAAGGAACTTTATCATTTGATAGCGAAAACCAAGTATCTGCACAGACTTATTATGCTATGCTACAATCATTGGGATATAATGTATCTATTCATATGAAAGCAAATGTAATAATATTAAATTATACGAATCTTAAATTAAGAAAAAATCCGAATGCGATTAAAAAAATAGAAGTATTGTATGAAAAATATGATGGATATGTATATGATATTGAAACTGAAGAAGGAGTATTTCATGCAGGTGTTGGAAATATGATATTAAAAAATACGGATTCCATATTCTGTAAATTTCCTATCAAAGACAATCAAGGTAATAAAATTTATGGGAAAGAGGCACTTCAGCCATCTATTGATATTGGTAAAGAAGTAGAAAGTACTATTTATAAGATTTTACCAAAACCACAGAAATTGAATTATGAGAAGGTTTTATATCCATTTATATTATTCAGTAAAAAAAGATATGTAGGTAATTTATATGAAAGTGATATTAATCATTTCAAGCAAAAATCTATGGGTATTGTTTTGAAAAGAAGAGATAATGCTCATATTGTGAAAACTATTTATGGCGGTATTATTGATATCATTTTAAACAAACATGATTTACACGAATCCGTTAGATTTTTAAAAGAAGAATTACAAAACCTAGTGGATGGTAATGTTAATGTGAATGAATTGATATTATCAAAGACATTAAATTCTTCATACAAAGACCCGACAAAAATAGCCCATAGAGTTCTTGCAGATAGAATTGGTGCAAGAGATCCCGGAAATAAACCTGCTATTAATGACCGCATTCAGTATGTATATGTTAAAGCACCTGGTGCTAAATTGCAAGGTGATAAAATAGAAACGCCTGAATTTATTAAAGAGAATAATTTAACACCAGATTATTTATTTTACATCACAAATCAGATTATGAAGCCAATCTTGCAATTATATGAGTTGTGTTTGGAAGATTTGCAAAATTATAGTGTTGAAAGTAATTATTGGGAAAAAGTTGAAGAAGAATTATTAAAGAAACCTTTGTATATAGATGATACTAAAAGAAAACATCGTTTAGAAAATCTAAGATTAAATATGGTTCAAGAATTACTATTTAATGAATTTATTCAATTATTGTCAGAGCCAAAAGAAAAGAAAGTAAGAAAAACAAAAGCAATTACGGTTAAGGAAGTTAAGGAAGTTATTAAGGAAGTTAAGGAAGTTATTAAGGAAGAAATTAAAAATAAAATTGCATCAATTAAAGTCGTTCAAGACAGAACAACTAAAAATATGAAGGTTGATTGTAATATAATTGATTTAGATAAAAAGAAGAAATTATGGACTTATAATAATGATGCTGACAAAGGAACGAAAGATGAAATTATTAAAAGAATGATATTAACTATTATTGAAAAATCAGAAGGATTTATAAAAATTAATATTAATAATAATAAATTCGTTAAAGATTATCAAATTATATTAGCAAAATACAATAATATGATTAAGGAATATGGTAAAGATGAGAATCATGTTTTAACAGCAATTAATAAAAATGATATTGGATATTTGAAAGAGATTAATGAGATATCAAATTTTAAGGAATTGATTGGTAAGAACGACAAATTTGAATTGGTATAATTCTTACATAAAAATATATAAGAATTAATTATATTTATAATATAAATCAGGGGTGTTCATACAGCAGTTAGTATGCTCGTCTTATTAACGAGTCACGGAGGTGCAAATCCTTCACACCCTATCTCTTAAATGATGAATAATTAGTTGTTTATGTCATCTATTTTTCTTATTTTGATTTTTGGGGTGTTCATACAGCAGTTAGTATGCTCGTCTTATTAACGAGTCACGGAGGTGCAAATCCTTCACACCCTATTTTTCTTTTTTTGATTTTTATTTATATTTAAATATAAATCACATATTAATTATAATAATGTATGTGTCAGGTATTTTTAATACAAATAAAATAGAAGACCAACTATTTCAACTGGGTTACATTATTGATTATGCAAATAATAAAAAACTTAAAATAGGTTTTAAAAAAGATACCAATCTGATATTTAAATCTTATTTTAGTGAAATTACCGAAGACGAATTTATCAGTAGTTATATTATATTCGATTTTAATTATAAAAATTTTAATTTCTCGAAAAAAACAAAAGAAATGCTTATTGATGTAATATATGCAAATGAAGAAAAAATGTATTATACATATAATTTATTTAATAAAATTAAATTGAATTTTGATAAAGAGAATCTTAACTATGAATGTGATGAAAATAATAATATTACTATTGAATCTAGTTATATCATAACAGACAATGAAGATGATTATACTAAATTAATATTAATGGCTTCATTTTTAGAAAAAGGTGCAAATAATTCTTCATTATCTAAATTCGCAAACTATATAAACATAACCTAAAATTATTATAATAAATGACTTCAGTAGTTACATCTAATGCTGGTTTCGAAAGAGGAGGTTTAGGAAATCAGTTATTTAAAATTGCTGCTATTATAGATTATGCAATTAAATATAATAAAATACCTATTATTTGTAATTTAAAAAAAAATTATTATAATGACAACGAAGGTATGTTTTTATTAAATAATTTTTTCACAGAATTTACTAAAAATAAATTAAATACTGTAACGATTGAACAATTATCTTCAATTAATTTTACAAAATTTGCACAAAAACATTCAAGAATTTATGAAGATTTTCCTAATGTTGAAGGTAATGTTTATATAAATGGATATCTAGAATCTTATAAATTTATAAGTGATAATACTCGTAATATAATGAATGAGTTAATTACTAGTAATAATAATTATGTTCAGATAGCGAAATCATTATTTAATATAATTAAGGAGCATTTTAATGATTATGATGATGATAATTATATATTTCTTCATATACGAAGAGGTGATATTCATGATAATAATAAAACATATATAGATTATAATTACACGAAAAAAGCATATCATAAAATAAAAGACCTTAAAAAAAAAGATAATATGAATGTTATAGTATTTTCAGATAATATTAATTGGTGCTATGATAATATTAATTTTCTTCCAAATACTTATTATTTAGATAATATTTCAAATGTATATATTGAATTAATATTGATGTCTATGATTAATAATGGTATTTTAATTAGCATTAAATATATAGAACAGGATAATAGTTATCATAGATCAACTTTAAGTTGGTGGGGGGCATTTTTAGGTAATAAAAATAAAATAATAACTATTCCTGATAAAATAGGTGAAGATATACAAGAATATTATTTACCGGAATGGATACTTGTTGAATAATTATTTTGATATAAACATTTTGTATTTAGACCGGCGGGCATTTCAAACCGGCACTAAAAGTAAGAGAGAATGGGACAGCATCATACTGAAGACTATAAATTATCTGCCGTCAAGTATGCTTTACGAACAGATAATCAGGTAGAAACCTGTGAAGTATTTGATTGTAAAAGGTCGTCCCTTCAAGATTGGCTAAAACTATACGAAGAAACAGGTTCTCCAGTTAGAGATACAAAGAAACAAAGGACTGCCTATAAAGTAAAGAAGGAATATATTGATTTTTTGCGTCAGGAACTACACAAGAAGCCTGATATTTTTATGGAGGACTTGCGAACTCTATTAGTAAATAAGTATCCCGATGCGGATATTTCAAGAGAGCATATTGGTAGATTACTAATGGACGATAATAAGACACGAAAAAGATTACGATAGAAGCACGAACCTAAGTTATATAGGGGAAAGGAAAGAGACCATAAGGGCGAAGTTAAAGAGTATTTGAAACAGGCAAGGAAATATGACTTAGATAAGATTATATGTTTAGACGAAACAGCAGTGTATGCTAATTTGCATCCGTCATATGGTCGTTGTGATATTGGTAAAAGATGCTACATAACATCTGATGACAATAAGGTTTTTACACATTATTCCTTACTTGTAGCAATATTAAATAATAAAACGATAGGTTGGACTCTATATGAAAAAGGTGCTGTAAATACCGAAAGGCTAACTGAGTTTATAAAAGAGTACATAACTGGTAAATACGAAGACCATCTTATTATAATGGATAATGCTATGTTTCACAAATCACCAGAGGTAAAACAAGCAGTAGTGGAATCAAACAATACGATACAATATACAGTTCCATATTATCCAAGATCCAATCCTATAGAGCAATATTTCAGCCAAATGAAACACTATATCAAGAAAGAATCACCAATATCATTTGATGATATAAAAAAGATAGTCCAAAAAAGTATCGCTAAAGTAAAGAGGGAAAACTATAATAACTATTTCTTACACGCATTTCGTAGTGATACACTATTGAAACCAACACAAACAAGAAGAAGAGAACAGAAGGTTTATAAATAACTAATCAATATCTTCAATAATATTTTTCATACCTCTTGTAAGTGCTACATAATATAAATTATCACCTTCTTCGTGCCCTATATCATCATTGTCATTTGCTATTCTAACATTATCATCTTCCAATCCCTTATAGGCGTGTATGGTATAGAACTTTACTTTGGCTTCTGCTTTGCTTGTTATATTTTCTTCTATTGTAGATATAATCTTCTCAAGTGCATCTTTTGTAATAGACCTTAGAAACTTAGGCAAATCATCTGAGAACTCTTCATCATCAATATTACCGCCAAATGTAGAAAGCACTGTATGTAGTTTTCTCATCTTATCACATTGCTCTTCATAGTTACAAATCCATATATCCTTAGTAGTTTGTGCTAATCCAAGTAGATGTTGCCAACTCCTACATAGGTATGTGTATTTTTCATCCTTAATTTTTTCTATATCATCAGTAAGAACTGTATTATGATTACTCTTTGAAATCATCCAGCAATCCTTGAACTTCGTTCTAATGATTTCACACGCTGGGTCTCCAATACGAAATGTTGAGTAAAACTCTACTATAAGAGCAGTAGGAGGTAAATGATTAAAGCCGTTAATACATCCGCGCCATTGATAGATTGATTGTTTTGGATCTCCAACAAATATTTTAGGTATAGTTGTATCAGCCAATAACATATTCAACATCATAATATCAAAGTCTTGCGTCTCATCAATCATAATCATATCATAGGTTGCATCTATATACTCTTTTAGCCATCTATTAATCAGGCACAATTTCAATAGACTTTCAAATGTAAGTAGTTGATTTAGCATTGTTTTACTCCATAATGAATTGAGTAATGGTGTATCTTTACCAATAATCTTATCTGAATATTCTTGTGTTGTTTTGATATAAGGATTACCACAAAACTTCATATACAACTCTACATAATACTTTCTAATAGCAAATGGCTTGCCTTTGAACCAGGGAATAGTGTTATGAATGGTTTGTGGTTTTAGTTCTGTAATATCAGGTTCTCTCTTCTTTACAGATATAAATGCCCCTCTTGCTAATGAATGAAATGTCTGTGGGTGTAAGTTTTTTATACCTTGTTTCTTAATCTTAGCACCAATATCTGTAATAAGTGCTTTATTGAAGGCAAGGTATAATATCTTTTTAGTATTGTGTATCTTAGAAAGTTCAAGTAGAGTTGTAGTCTTTCCACTACCTGCTACTGACTTTATAGCAAGGATTTCGTTTGGTTCAAACTGATGCTTATTCACATATCTTCTGTGAATACCATCAAGTAGATACATTGATTTTTTACATCTTGCGTAAATGATACGAACCTTCTCTAACTCTTTAGTAATACCTTGAAAGTGTGCTAAACCCTCTTCAGTAAGCATATTTTGTAGGCAAGTATCATCGTGTATTTTCTGAAACGAACAGGGTTTGCCTATCCATACATTTCTTCGTTTCTTATCTATTTCAATATGATAGTTCTCTCTATCTTCAAGTAAAATCCATTCTTTACGACCAGTGTACAGATAGACAGTGTTTTTTACAGCCTTAACCGCCTTTTCCCAGTTGTCGTGCGGTATTTCACATACGATTTTATTACCAATCTGAACCTTTCGTATATACTGATTTTCTACATTGAAGATCCAATCCAAATGCGTAGTTGCATCTCTACTCTGAATAGCCTCAACCGAAATAGGCGAATTCTGAAACTCTATACCCATATCATTTAGACTATCATACGCATCAACGATATGTTTTACAGCATCATTCTTTCTAATAACCTCTCTGTTTTCCTGCTCTATTAACCCAGATAGTTTATTGTGCCAAGTATCATTATCACGCACTCTTTCCAATGTATTTCTTTCACACTCAATATGGGTCTCTTTTACATTATTAGGGTGATAGAAATGCTCTGTATAGTTATTATCAGCATTTCTTGATTGCCTAAAATGAACTGGCTTATCACAGTTGAAACAAAGAAAAGGGCTTGTCTTACTTATGTTGAACTTGTATATATCAGGTATAGTTACGATTTTTTCGTTCAACACTGCTATATCTGGCATTACTATTGATTGTATGAGTAATTCGCTTAAATCATACACTCAATTTTACTTTGAAAAAGTGCCGGTTTGAAATGCCCGCCGGTCTAATAATAATTATAATGACATCTTATGTTTCATGTGAAGCAGGTAGCACTGGTGGGGGCTTAGGAAATACTTTATTTAAACTTGCTGCTATTATAGATTATGGTAATAAATATAATAAAATACCTGTTATTTGTAATTTAAAAAAAGATTATTATCATAATAATGAAGGTATGATTCTATTAAATAAATTAAATACAGTATCTCAAGACCCATTAACTATTATTAATTTTACAAAATTTGTGCAAAAAAATCCTAGAATTTATGAAGAGTTTCCTAATGTAGAAGGGAATGCTTATATTAGTGGATATTTGGAATGTTATAAATATATTAGCGATAATACTCGTGATATAATGAATGATTTAGTTACTAGCAATGATAATTATGTTCAGATAGCGAAATCATTATTTAATATAATTAAGGAGCATTTTAATGATTATGATGAAGATAGTTATATATTTGTTCATGTACGCAGAGGTGATCAATGTATACATATGCGCGAAGGCGAACATTTAGATTATGCTTATTTGGCAAAAGCGTATAATAAAATAAAAGAACTTAGAAAAAAAGAAAATATGCATGTAATAGTATTTTCTGATGATATTAAATGGTGTTATGATAATTTTAAAATTTTTCCTAATGTCTATTATTTAGATAATATATCAAATATGTATATTGAATTAATATTA
>Ga0209297_1000197_pt1 | contig 40717 bp, 54 predicted proteins | sample S_130805_MF_Meta_FD_187322 | JGI IMG/M metagenome (GOLD analysis project Ga0209297, IMG submission 187322) | Freshwater microbial communities from Lake Simoncouche, Canada to study carbon cycling - S_130805_MF_MetaG (SPAdes) (version 2) | ecosystem: Environmental > Aquatic > Freshwater > Lake ...
CGTGTAAACCCCATTGACACCGTACTGTGGTGGGTCGTATGACCAGCCATCGTTGGTTTGGTATGTCCAAGTGAAATCTATTGTGTCCACATCCGCAGGGATTGTGGTTTCAATCTTTACCCAATGCGCTTGACCGCTGCAACCACCGTAGTCAGGTCCGTGAAGGGTAATCGAAGTGCCAACTATTTCAACAGAACCGTTGCATGCTTGCGATTGGCTGTATGTCCAGTCTCCTGTAACGTCTGCTTTGGCGGGTTGTGCGAGTAGCGCGAGTATTGCTACTGGCGCAAATATCAGCCAACGGTTAGTACGCACATCAGGTTTGGAAGTTGAATGTGCCAGTAGTTGTGAATGTGTGGATGCGCCAGTATGCGTTTTCGGTTACTGTTCCACCTGTTGCGTTGTCTAGGGCTGTGCCTTTCGGGTAACGAAGAACAACGATGCCTGAACCACCGTTGCCACCACCACCGTTGGTATTGCCACCACCGCCACCGCCACCGCCAGTATTTGTTGTGCCATTAGTGCCGTTAGCGCCATTAGCACCAGATGCACCACCACCGCCAGAACCACCAGCAGAACTAGCAGTTGAGCCAGCACCAGCCCCACCACCAGAGTAAGTAACAGATGAGCCTGTTATGAGTGAGGCAGAACCATCACCACCAACACCACCAGTAGTTGTAACCGCATTGGAACCCACTGCACCAGCACCGCCACCACCAGCAGACGCAGAAGCAGAACCAGTACCACCAGCAGAACCCTGACCAGATGTTCCTGAACCACCAGCAGCATTGGCCCAACCACCACCACCAGAACCACCAGTGGTTCCAACAGCATTGAAATTTGATTTACCACCACCAGTAGAAGTGATTGTGCTAAAAACAGAATCAGAACCATTTGTCCCGCTATTGCTTCCTCCGCTTGCACCGCCAGAACCACCAGCACCAACCGTAACTGTGTACGCAGTATTAGTTGTTACAGCAACAGAACCAGTACGGAAACCACCAGCACCACCACCGCCACCAAGATTTGATGATGCACCACCACCGCCAGCGACAACCAAATACTCCACAGTCGGAACAAGCGCAGGCGAAACAGTCGCAGCCACATACCTAGTTACACGAGTACGACCACCACGCATTAGCCGACCAAAGCCTCCACCTCAGCATCGGACAAACCCAATGCCAGCAACTTTGCTTGAGCCGACACTTTCGCAGCAGCCTTCGCCTCCGCTTCGACCAAACGTGCAGCCTCAGCCGTAGCAAACGCAGCCGCATCAGTTTCACGCTGTGCCAATTCTTCTACTGTTAATTCCACTTCGGTAGTGACACCTGTTGTGCAGTCAATGATTAGTTTTGTTGTCATAGTTTTTCCTAACTGTTTTTGATTCCGTATAAAGACGCTGACGAATATTGTGTGAATAATGTTCCATTGTAAGGATGAATACTTAACTGTGTGATAGCAGCAGTTGAACTCCACAAACCCGCAGCAAGCACCTGCGTGGCTGCTGCACCGTTGTTTTCACTAGTTGCATCACCACTAATACTTTTGTATGTAGCACCAGCATAATTTGGAACATAAATACTGCCACTAGCAAACACCGATGCAGTAGCAGTATTGCCAGACAGATAACCAACAAAAGCAATTCCTGCATCAGAGAAACTTGCAGCAGCAGAACCAGTACCATACAAAACTCTTGATGACAGGTTGGTGTTTAGACCATTGAACTTAATGTATAAATCGTCACCACCCGCAGAACGCTCTGAACGAGCAGAATAAACAATTTGTAAGTCTGTGAAAGTTTGTGGGATACCTGAAAATACGATGCTTGCAGCACCACCCGAACCGACAGTTGTAGTTGCAATCAAATTATATGCAGCCATTATGCAGCCGCCTTCACACCGTAGAGCGTAAATGTTGAACCAGTAACCAAGTTACCGCTATCCGTCAAAATGGTTATTGATGTAATTGCTTCAGGGGTTTTACGCCATAAGGTGCAATAACTAATAGTGTAGATATTGCTTACATTGCTTCTTGAAATAGAGGTTTTGAATGTTGTGGCGTTTGCATAATTTTGGATAGAAACAATCGTGTTTTCAAAGTTTGATGTTGAGGCATTTCCAAATCTGCCAAACGCTTCACTACTCACCCGACCAGATACTGCTGATGTTCCGTTGCCATACAAATATGTTGCTGAATAGTTTGTTGCTGTATCAGAGTTGTAACGCAAAGCCAAATAGCCACCATCACTTGTAGATTTCTTGACCGCCATAACTAGAACCAAGTCGGTGTAAGTCGCAGGAATGCTGGAGAGGGTCACGGTTGCGACATCAGACCCCAATGTTTGTGTGCTGATAACTTCATACGCTGAAACAGCCATAACTATCCTTTAATCCCATACAAAGCAAAAGACGAATACTGCATAAAGTTTGACCCAGTGTTTGGAACCACCAAGAATGATGTTATTGCGCTACTGCTCATCCATACTGATGAACCTAGATACACTTCTCCGCCAGCACCATTAACATCTTCGCCACCTAGTGTTCTTGTGGTTTTATATTTATTGGTGTTTGTGTAATCAAGAATATCTACAATAGAAACACCAAATATGTTTGTTGCACCTGAGTTTCCAGTCAAGCGATAGTGTACACCACCAGCCGTTCCACCCTCATCGGCACTTGCCGTAGAAGAACCATCACCATATACAAAATGTGAACGATAATTAGAAGTTGTTGCATCAGAATTAAACTGAACTCTGAACGAATCCCTATTTAACGCTCTGTCCGTTTTGCCCATAACACGAAGTTGTAGGTGTTTATAGGTTTGTGGGATAGACGCAAAACTCAATAATGAAGTAGATGAACTTAAAGTAATCGTGGCAATAGATTCAAACGCACCAAAATCGGGGTCAGCGTTAGCCACCCACGACTGTGTATAAGTAGAAACCCGTGACCGAGTATCGTAACGAAGCACCATAACAATCGCCTATGCGATTTTGTTTACATAACCGTAAAGAACAATCACACTCGCAGTCGCAGCAAACGCCTTCACAGTCAAACCACCATTCAAAATAAGACCAGGACTCACCAACACCAAACCAGACTCAGCCGCAACAGTTAACTCAATGTTGTTATCAGGAGCAGTCGCAGCACCATACTCAACAGTCAATTTCACTGCCGAAGTAGAAGTGTTAACCGCATACAACCAAATCTCGTCAATAGCCGAAGCACCAGCAACAGCCGTGTGAATCAAAGTTCCAGCCGTAGCCGTTTGCACAACCAATATGCCTTTTCCTGATGTGCTACCTGAAAGAATTGCTTTTGTAAATGTTGCCATGATTGCTCCTTAACTAAAGACTTGAACAGCGATAATGTTTGTATCCGAATCAGTTGCAGCCGCTGGTGTTGCTGTAACAGCCCATGCTACACCGTTCGTAGCAGTCGAATCAGCCGTCAAAACATACCCGTTGGTACCAACAGCCAAACGATTAAACGCCGACCCAGTAGTAACCAACAAGTCACCCTTAGTAGTCATTGTAGAAGCCATCAAGTTTGCTTCATCGGCATCATCAGCTGAGAACACCGGATAGATCGTCGCACCAGAACTATGTGCCACAGCGGTCGTATCATCCTGCCCGCGAGTCAACGTCAAAGTAGAACCAGAAATGGTTGCCGAACACTTCTCCTCAGACGAAGTACCTGGATCAATCACCACATAAAACGGGACAGCAGCAGTCGAAGGCCAGCCTGTGATAGCAGACAAAGTTACCGATGTGTCGGCAGAAGTCAACGAGTTGGTGGTTGTGCAAGGTGCCGCAGCACCCTTGTATTGTCGTCTAGTTACAGCAGCCATAGTTGTCCTTTATCTTACACTACGCATAATTATCGTACATGTGCCGTTCCAATCCCACTCATTATGGGAAAGAGCCGAATCCACAGGTTGCCAACGCACATCCTCAACAATCACCGAATAAGTATCCTTGTTCTCCTGATAGGTGATAACCGATGGGGTTTCCACCAAAGATCGCAAACGGAACAGTTCGTCATCCACATCAAAAAAGTATTCTCGACCACGAACATTAAGTTGATGATGCAACAGCACTGGAACACTAAAGATTTGTGAACGCAACGGTGCCGCATACGCCCGACCCATCCACCGTGTCAACACAGGACTAACCGTGGCAGTAGCCGAACGTGTCATGGTGAGCCGAATCTCAGCCTCAAAAATGCGTGTCTCAAACCCATCAAACGTAGATTCCAAACTGTCAGCAACAATCTGTGAACCAACTGTGTTAAACGCCCCACCATCAGAAGCCACAGACAGCGCAACCGTTCCATCCAACTGCTCGGTACGCAAATCCCATTTAGGAACAAACTTGCTGTCCGGTACACCCCAACGATAAATACCTGAATCCAATGTTCCTGACGCAACAAGATTGGTGGCATGCTCACAATAAACACCAAGTCCTGTAACCGTGAACACTGGGCGCGTACCATACAAACTGATTGAAGGCACAGCACCTTGACCCGTGACCATCAGATCTGCTGCCCAAGCAGGCTGGTTGGTGGCGATCTGTGAACCAATGTCCATACGACCCAAGCCCGTAGAAGTGGCATCAAGGTTTTTGTATGAGAACCAAACAAACTGTCCTTGTGAAGCAAACGCATCAACTTGACCAACTTCGATAAGTGGTCCCACGACAAGGTTCCCGTCTGTGTCTGATGACGCAAACCGAAACCCTGTAGTCGTACCAATCAACACATAACCCAAATATGAATCTAACGCTGTAACAATTTCACCTTCAGGTAATTCAGCAGCAACAGTTGGTGAGTCTAAAGCCGAACCATCAGTTTTAATCGTGGTTTTGTAAATCAATGATGTTTGACCAGAGAACCCTGCCGCATAAATATGGTTCTGTCCACCAGCAAAACCAACCCAAGACCAGTTGCTATTCCCATGAGTAAACAAACCTCCACCCGCAGCACCAGAACTGGTGAAGTTGTAGATCGTGTCCCCCGAAGCGGCCATCAAACGACCTTTGGTGTATTTAATTTTAGTAAACGTTTTAGTTCCAGAAATATAAGAACTGAACGCACCTGTTGATGTGTTGGTCACATGGATGCCATGACTAGCAAATCCAACCCACACATTGTATCCGTCAGTTGTCATTGAACTAACGTTGTCAGCTGGTTCGGAAGTGCATGATGTAGGGCTACCGGAAAGACTCGTATAAAACGTGACATCACCACCTGAAGCCACATACAGACGTGAACCAGCAACAATAGATTGCAGGTTTGATGTTGCGTCAGACAAAACTTGGGTTGTGTCTTTCAGCAAAGAGATTTTGCCTCGATCCCACACGTTTATGCCCTTGCTAGAACGGAAACGATACGCCTCAGCATCAGCAGTATCCGAATAATCCTGACCCGCACCATAATGCCAAGATGACTGTGAACGCCTCCACAAACCTTGCGGGTTGATAGCAGCCTCGCCAGGTTCAGCAGATTGGTCAACCGAATCACGAACACGCGCATCAAACTGGCGTGTGAAATCATTAGATTTAGTGTCAATCAAATATGGTCGACCGTTAATAGCCACAGGGAAAACAAACGGAACAAGTTGCGTTGTGCCAGTACCCGTATAAAACGATGCACCACCAAGAAATGGGCTACTAAAATCTAAAACGTATGCCACGTTAAACCCTAATAGTTAGTGGGTATTGCCGAGCCAGCTTAGAAGCCTCAGCAATAATGCGGTCGCGCCTAATCCTCAAAATGTTTGTAACCGAATTAGAAATGGAACCAGCAGGAACCTCATCCGATCTGCGAGTGTCACCTTGCGATTCAATAAAGTTACGTTTTATTTCACGCACAGCCAACATGCGAGCCATCACGCCCATCTCAACAATGTCTTCCATGTTTATTGGCATCAAACAAACCGACTGGATGTCTGACGACGTAGTAGACGCACGAACAAATGGGGCTTTGTATCGAACACGCAAAGTACCTGCCATAGACACCTCATCAAAAGTTAAAGCAAACCCTGACGCAAAATCTGCTGTAGGCAAATCCCGTGACAACCTAACCCCACGCAACACCGGATAATCAGAAGCCAAATATCTCAACCGCACATCAATCAAATCAATGATTGTGGTCGCGCTAGTCAAGTTCACCTGACGGTCAGCACCGTTGTAATCAACGCTTGCTGTAACTACCCGAAACAATCCGTTAGACGGGCTAGACAAATCATCTAGTTCCTGGTTGAACGAATCCAACAGTTGTTGCTGTGGAAAACGTGGGTTCAGAATAGCGAGTGCGCCAGCCGTATGAGCTGCTGCGGTCGTACCTAAATAGCCTCGCTCAACAGTCAAAGTTTTAGAACCTGACTCAGCAACCCAGATATACATGAGTTCCGAATCAATCTCAAACACCGATCCAGCCCGCAAACCAGCCAAGTCGTAAGACATGACAATAGACGTATCCGATGATGTAACGGTTGTTGCTAACTTGTTCCGTTCCTCAATCGTTCCAGATAACAGTTGCCGTGACACCCTGTTGATGAGCGCACCAGCGGTAGACATTTACTTCTTTTTCTTGGCCTTCATTTTAGGCTTACCGTATTCCATCATCTTCTCTTTCTTTGGCTCGCCTTTTTCATGCTTTTTCATAGCACCCTTAGACTTGTACTTTTCGCCCTTCATAGACATGCTGGTTGCCTTTCATTTCGAGTAATTAGAAAAACAGATTACCACACTAACTACGGGTGATTGGACCGTTCATAACCCAAGCATCACAAGTACGGTCGCCAGCACACTTAAAATCAAAGATTTCGCAGTAACCCAAGTTGGCTTTAGCAATCACTTGCTTAGACATATTGCCTGGTTCGTCACCTAAGCCTTTTTCAATACAAGACTTCATTTGTGGGGTTTGGATAAAAGCAGCACAGTTCTTGCAACGAGCTTCTTTAGCCATCTCAACAGTGGTGTTAAACAAGTTTGCTTTCTTACGCCAAAAGTCTGTGTTAGCAAACATAGGTACAAGTGGGCCATAGTTTGCTTTATCAACCGCACTCTTACGATTCTTCAAATTGATCGTAATGTCTTGAGTTGCTGGAGGGCAACCGTTAATAAGTTTCTCAGCCACGTTTTTTCTTTTGCTTCATTCCGGCTTCGCTCATCGCAATAGCAACAGCCTGCTTACGAGACTTAACAACAGGACCCTTTTTAGAACCTGAATGCAGTTTGCCTGCACCAAATTCGGTCATAACCTTGCCAACCTTTTTCTGTGCTTTAGTTTTTTTCATGCCAATACTCCTGCGTTTAATAGGACATCTCTGACATTCAACACTACACGATGTTTCATTCCTGGTAACAGTTCCACACGATGTTGACCGATGGTGGCTTGCACCCGTTTAGATACTTCTATTTCGCATGTAGGTTCAAACGGTTTCCACACCCCAGTAGATCTGTTGGTGGTTGGCTGAACGATCTGTAGCACCTGTTCGGCTGCTGTGTCCCAGTTGAACGCTGCTGTTTGTGGTGCTGTCAGGAACGCCTGACGACGGTACTTGTCACGTTTGTTGTATAAGTCTTTGATGGCTTCAGCCAAAGCATCTGCGTCAGGTTCATCCCAGTTGCCCATGTCCTGCCAAACACCCTTAGCGGTCGGGACACTGGTGGTTGGTATGCGATGAGTGGCAAGATCAGCAAACTCTTGATGCCCATGAGCGTTAGACAGAATCGTTGGGACACCCGCTGAGACAGCCTGCAACGGCATCAAACCAAAACCTTCGCCACGGGACACCGACACAAACCCATCCATAGAACGCACCAAATCACGTTCCTGTTCAACAGTCAACCATTCACGATGAATTACTACATTAGGATAATCCAGGTCTTTTGGTGCAGACAGATGAGGTGGCACAATCTTGATATGCAGTTCAGCGTCAGGTAACTGCAACTTGTTGAACACTTCCAGCACCACATCCAAGCCTTTGCGATACCACTCTGAACCGCCGCACATAATCCGGAACTTGCCATCAGGTTTGTCCCCAGATGGACACCAAACTGTACGGTCAACACCCAACGGAATCATGTGAACATTGTTGTGAAACTGGGAGAACAAATCATAGTTGTGCATGGATGGCACAATGATCGTTTCGATCAACGGGATGTATTCATAGAACTGTGGTGGCAGCCAGTTCGTTTCCCACATGGTTAACACCGATACACGCTGGTCATCAAACCAACCTGCGATCAGATTAGGCCGTAACGCAAACATCACAGTTTCGGCACGATCATCAAGTGTTACCTTTTCCGATAACGCTGTCTTCAACCCTTGCACCATTTTCCCGTAACCGATATGCGGGATGTTTACACCTTCAACACTTAAAAGTCGGGAAGTATCCCTGATTCTGCCTGCCATTTTTCTGTTGCTCTCGATTCCACGTTTGCAGCACCATCAATCATTCTTGGTTGGATACCGTCTTGACGCAACCGTTTGTATGCGTCTAGATCCTTTTCTAGCACACGATCCTTCTGTGCGATGGTCGCAGACCGTGAAGAACCTGTACGGGTAGGCATAAGTTCTGCGCTGAAACCAACTGCTGACACTTTGCATCCGAAACAACCCTCAATATCCAGGTCAGGATGTGTCTCTTGATGTTTAATCACGATATGTAACTCCCGTATCCTGCTGCTGTTAATGATGCTACCTCAGCGGCAGTCACCTCAATGTCATGCCCACCGTGGTACACCTTGATTACTGTTGACATGTTAGACGGTTCGTTCTCTGTGTATGACAAGTCGGTTAGTTGGAACACGTTACGACCACGCGCTGCTGGTTGGCGATGCCGAGCCAATCTGTTGGCAAGCCGTTGTTCCTCGGATAGACGGTTTCCTTTGATGTCAAAGTCAGCCAATACTGGGGTCACAAAGTTGTCGGTTGGTGTACGAAATATAGCCATTAGGTAATACTTGCTCCGAATCCGTCTGCTGTGAGTTCTTCTACTTCTGCTGCTGTCAAAAAGTGGTCACGGCCACCATACCAAACTTTCTTTACTTGACCTAGATCACGTTGGTCAACAATAGTGTAACTGTTGTCGGTCAACTTGTAAAGGTTTCTTGCTCGAACATTATCTTTGATGTAAGACGCTAAACGATTTGCTGGATCGGTGTCATTGAAATATCCGCCGACATACTGGTAAGTGTATGGGACACGGAAGATATGCGATTTGTTCCACTCCCCTGAACCTGTCCCATTACCTGTGCCTGTACCTGATCTGAACAATGCTCTTGCGCCAACCGTTGCTGATGTCCCCGTACCCGAACCCGTCGCTGTACGGATAGCCGTGACGTACGAGGATACGGTTGACGTTCCTGTGCCAGCATTCGTACCAGTTCTAACGACAACATGAACGGACAGTGTAGTGGAAGACCCTGTACCGCTGCTGTAAGCCGTTCTAACAGGCGTAATCTTGCCAACAGTAGTAGCAGAGCCAACACCGCTTCCTGACGCTGTACGAGGCGCGAGATGCAACCCTGTGGAATCCATTGTTCCAACACCCGAACCCGTAGCAGAACGAATTACCACCTTCAGTGATACCGCAGTAGCACTACCAACACCACTACCTGTTGCTTGTCGTTGGCGTAGCACCTGTGCGACAGAAGACGCTGTACCTAAACCTGACGCTGTAGCAGTAACAGTAAGAACAGCACGAACACCAAGATAAAATCTTCCACCAAAACGGTAAGGGAAACTAAAGTCGGTTAACTGACCCAATCTCTGCTCATAGTTTATGTGCGCAACAGACGCAGAACCAGTACCAGAACCAGTTGCAGTACGACCAACAACACGAAAATATGTTCCCCGATAAAACGGGTGAGTATCAACAAACGGTTCCGAGAACCCTGCAACCGCTGTAATAGCCACTAGGGGCTACCTGCCTAGTCGAGCGACAGCGTGAGAGAAGTGATCTGAAAAGTATCGCCAGCAGTCACAGCCGCCGAAGACGACAACGCACCAGTCCATAAACAGTTGCCCGCAGTAGAAGCATCCCACAAAGACCAATGCGTATACGTTTCCGTAGCAGCAACGTTAGTCCACTCAATAGTTGCTGAAGTAGCAATAGAACCAGAAGCAGCAGTAGCCCACGCTGCAACCTTACGGGTAGTCTCAGTAGCAGCCGCAGTAGTACCAGCCTCACCAGCATCAGCAGTATGCAACTTCACATAAACATTCGTAGGAATAGTCCACGCAGTCTTGCCAGTGGTGTGTTCCAGAATCTTTAACTCTGCATAGTTGGAAATAGACATACAAACCTTTCGACAAAAACATCATACACCAAACAAAAAGTGGGGCAGCACACAGGTCGAGGGGAACCTGGGCTGCCCCACACTTTGGGGTAACTAACGCAACCTAATTAGGAAGCGTTTGCACCAATGCTGGATGACGACTCAACACGACGCAACGAAGCTTCGCGGAAGCGACCGTAGCCACCGAGCCAGTACCAACCGATTGGATTGAAACGCAAGAGCGAGTCAACCACAGGTCCACGAACAACCTTTGGAACAACACCGTTGCCATCGATTGCTGAGTAAGCCTTAGCCAAAGCCTGACGGCCCATGACCAAAGTGCTGTAAACGTCAATCGTTCCAGTTGTGCTGGTTCCGTTTGATGCGTTGGCATTCAATGGTGCGCGTGGTGTCTCAATGAAACGAACCGACTCAAAAGTGCCGATTTCGCCGTTGTAGATACCTTGTGTGTCCACGTTAACGTGAGGTGCATTCCAAGATGCGTTGCCGGTTTCCTTGCGGAGATCGTACGAAACGTCTGGGTGAATGTAACCCATGTAGTAGCCGTTAAAAGTTGCTACGTTTGCTGTGCGCAACGCGGCAGTAGCTTTACGGATATCGTTTGCTGTCAAGATGGCATCAGCCTTAACTGATTCACGGCTTGTTGGAACTGCTGCACCACCCGTAGCGTAAGCCACGTTTGTGCCTGCACCTAAAACAGCTTGAACAACGGTGTCAATGCTGCTACCAGCGTTGTAACCGATAAGGTTTGCTGCTGTTGCATCAACATCCAAGAATGATGTCCCACGGAGTTTTGCAGTTGTGGAAACGGTGTTACCGTATTCTGCAAGAGTTACCGTTACTTGACTGTCGCCCATTGTTGCAGGGGTGAGGTCAGCAGTTTCGCTGAGTGTTGATGTTGCAACTGACAGTTCGTTGAAAATGGTGAAAATCACCGACGAACCAGGCATAGCCTGATTGGTTGCTTGAACGTCTGCTGCTTGGTCAAACAAGAGTTCTGAACGGAGGGCGAAATACGCCAACCGATCGTACGCCGCCTGGTCGACACTGAGTGAACTTGCTTGTGTAATTGCCACTATGTTTCCTTTGGGGTAGCCCCAGAAGGTAGTGCGCCTACTGGAGAGTGATTAGTACTTTTCTGCTTCTGCTCTAGCCTGAGCCAATAAAGCCATCACTTCATCTGCGGATTTTGCACTGTTGATACGTTGCGAATAGTCAACCGGAACATCGCTAGCCTCGCCTGCACGACTGGCCTGAGCCACCCGATTCCATGCCTGCTGTTCGGCAGCCACTTCTTTTTTTTCTGAAGGTATGAGACTTGCTTCTTCGGCTGCTGCACGGATTGCTTCGGCTGTAATCTCACCGTCGTAGCCTTTAACGAACCATTTGGCTGCTGCTGAATCAGGATCAACTCCTGCTTTAACAAACGCCAACTCTCGTTTAGCTGCTTCGGCTTCTTTGGCTTGCGCCTCTAGAGCCTTATTCCGATCTTCCAATTCACGCATTCTGGCGCGTACTGGATTCCGTGTCGCTTGGTCTTGCGCTTCATCCTCAAACTCGAAGTCTGACTCTGACATGACCCACTCCTTCTGCCCACACTCTGACCGGAGGGTTCAGAATGGCTGCAAATCTCACCCCTTTTAACACATCGAAGACGGGGGGCTTCCGATGGGTGTTCTGTTGAACACTCTCAGTATACACACACCCACTGTCGGTGAGTCAAGTACCCTACTGTGCTTTACCAACCGAGGTAGTAACCGCACCAGATGTTTCACCTTGTGTCCGAGCAAACGAACCGCCACCAGCGAACTCACCTACACGGCGACGGCGACGCTTCTCTAGTTCTAATGTTGAACTTGTGTTTATACCAAACGCTCCAGTAACAATGTCTTGTTGACTTAGGGCGTTTTCTCCACTGAGTGTTGTTTTAAGTTCACCAAGTTTGCCTACGTCTTGGAACGCAGACATGATTTGTCCTTCAGAGAAACCACGGTTAGCAAGGTCTTCGTAAAGGGTTCTGGCTTCGTCTGAGGCAAGGTTTACGCCACCTTGTTCTACGGCACGGGCAGCAATATTGGCTGCTTGGGCTTGACGGATAATCTGTTTGTTTTCAATTATTGGTTTGGCGCGTGTTGGGTCAAGGAAGTATGCAGCGAGTTCTGATTCTGACACATTGTATAACGCCTGCATTTGACGCTTAACTTCTGGGTCAGCATTGGCTACCGCGTTGTATCCTTTTTCAATTCGTGCTTGTACTTCGCTTGGTGCAACATCGCCTTCAATCCATTTAGCAAAGTCTTCTTCTGGGTTATCATAAAAGTTTTCTGGTAGACCGTTGGAACGCAATGTGGCTTTAAATGAATTTTCTAAACCAATGTATGTTCCTGGGCTTAGTTCTGGAAGGTTGTTTTTGAGACGGACGGTGTTTGCAGAAAACCGTTTTTGGTATTCTGGTCGATCTTTTATCATTGCTACAAACATGTCTTGGTTTGCGTTTACCAGTTTGTCCGAAGCAATGAGTTCAAATACAAATGGAGTTAGTGAATCAAGTTTGTAATCTTTTAATGTTTGTGCCAAAAGAAGGCGCGCGTCACTTTTGTCTTTTGCTTTGTTTAACTCGGTTTGTTGTTTTTGCCATTCGGTATATGGATCTAGTGCTGGTTCTGTTGATGGTTCTTCTGTTGATGGTTCTTCTGTTGATGGTTCTTCTGTTGATGGTTTGTCTGCTGGTGGCATGCTCCCATCTGCATTTGGTCGGATTGGTGAACCACCTGCATAAACAGTTCCTTCGGACAATACTGGTGCGGGATCATATCCTGGGTCCATAGGGTAACGACCTTGTGGGTCACGCAAATCACCAATATTTAAATTGGCAAGACCAGTAAAATCAACGCCACTAAAATCCATCATTGACATAACTATTGAACCTTTCCAAAGGTACGAGCAATCATCGTTGCTGTATCCAAAGCCTGAGAATTAGCAGCCTTAGTGTACTGCCAACCATAATCAGCATTAGTTTTCAACATGGTTTGCCAATCACCCAAACTCATCAACGACGGATTACCAGCAGCATCTTTGGCGGAGAACGCCACGCGGTACTGAGTATTACCCATATTGATTGTTGTGTCATCCTTTTCAAGAACGGTTCCAGCCGTAGCCGCATACTGATCCGAGATTGCTTTGACGCTTACACCTTGATCAATAAGCCGTTTCAAGGCTGGATACATTTCTGATGTCAAAGCACGCGCCTCACGTTTAACATCCTCTAATGTGATTTCACCAGTGGCGTAACGTTTGATAGCACTTTTGTCTGGAGCCAACAGATAATCATTGTAGATCTTGTTTACATCTTGACCGACCTTGCCTGCTTCTATACGGGCAATAACAGCCGTACGGTCAGCGGTTGGATCGGCGTTATAAACGTACGAGTAGATAGCCCGTTTTTGTTGATCGGTTGTGTAACCGTTGCGGGCAGATTCGCGGGCAAGGTTAAACAGTTCTTGGTCGCTTAACCCTGGTGTGTCTCCGTTTTGACCAAAGTTACCGTATGTTGATCTAATCAAATCAAGTTGATCCGAGATTGATTTGTTTTGATCTGCCGTGGTTTTGGCATCAAATGCTTTTTGGGTAGAGTTGGTTTTTAACCCGTAAGCGGTTTTGCCAAGTTCACGCGCAAATACCGACAGCCCAACATCACCGTACTTAAACCATTGTTCTTCCATTGCGCGTTGAAACACTTGTGTGACATCATCGCCATACATTGGATCTGTCAAGTATTGAGTGTATTGCGGATACTCGGCAATGAACCGTTCTTTCCAATCCGAAGAAAGCCCTGGCTGTTTAACTAATTCTTTTCGAATTGTTTTACGATTTTCAGGTGTATCTGTTAAACCACGAAGTTCTAGTTGGGCAAGAATTTTGTCTTCGGATACCGCTCCCTTTGGAACCACTATTTTTGCAGGAACAATTGTTTTTGTTGTATCTGTTTCTACTATTTCTGTGGCTGCGGGAACAAAACTTTTTGGCGCAACTGCTGGAGCAAAAATGCCTGCACCTTGTCCCGATGTTGGCCCAGGGGTTATGGATGTAAGATCTGCAATTTTTGCAACTTTGGTTGGTTTAAATGGTAACAACGGTTTTGGTTTTGCGTCGTTATATGTTTTTATAAATCCTTGCAGTGTGTCGTAATCTGCCTTTGATTGTGATTTGTTAAAACGGTTTTGCCAAAACTCAATCATGTCTCCGGTTCCAGGAGTATATACGGCATTGCGCGCTTTGTTTTCTTGCGCTTTTCTGGACTCTTGAATTGGTTCAGCAAGTTTTTGCCAAGATTCCAATTTTTTTCTTAAATCATCTAATAGGGCAACACCGTCACCTTGTGAATATTGTTTTCCGTCAACGGTTATTTTTCCACCTGTTGAAATTTTCTTTAATGCAGATTCAACGGTGCTTGTTGCTTTTGTATATTCGTTAATCCAATATTCGTATTCGGCTAATTTTTGTTCTTCTGTAGCGGCCATGTTACGCTCCTAACGATTTCTGAAACCATTCGCCAAGGGTTGCTGCACCTTCGACCTCGGCTTGTTTTGGATCAGCGGAATATACCTTTTGGGTAATTGCATTCATTAGCGACGCTGGTTGAACCGCAGTTCCAGACGCGTTTGCGTATGCGGCAGTTTCTCCTTGGATCTCTTTAACAATTCGTGCCTTAACTTCTGGCGACAAAATGCGACCGAGATACTTTAACGACAACTGATCGGTAACAGGATTAATGTCGTTTGGGTTATCAACAGTGATCTTTTTTCCACCGCCAGCACCCATGGCATATTTGCCAAAGTTGGTTACCATGAAATCAAGCGCAACATCGTATGTTCTACCCATTGTGTTTGCTTGACGCAACACAAGGCTCATGGCTTTAATGTCTGTATCTTCAATACCAAGACGTGAAGGTTTATAATTGGCTGTACCGCCTAAACCTTTTGCCACTTCTCCTAAAAGGATTTGACGGTCTTGTGCGTCCAGACCAGAAAGAATGTTTTCTGCATCAACGAGTTCGTCATATTTGGCAAGTGGTTGACCGGTACGCGGATCAACATCAAATTGATTATCTGCGGTTATTCTGTTAGAACCCGTATAATCAACAATTGCTTGTGTCCTATTTTGTGATGACGCTAAACGTCCGTGACCGAGCACTGGCGAAACAAGGCGCGGCGGGGCACTAGCGGATACTGTGCCGCCAATCATGTCTCCAGGCTGGGTGGCTGCAAGTGCGTCTGAACCAGTGGTTTGTGAATTATTTGGATCAACTGGTTTGCTTGGTTTAGGTGCCATTAGTTTTGCTCGTATTGCATAAGTTCAGCCTGTAGTTTCTGCTCAAAGATACGTTTAAATTCTGGATATTTAGCAATGAGCGCATCGCCAATACTAGCAAGGTAGTCGCGGAGAGGTGCTGTAGCGCGTGACTTGATCGTCAAATAACCAGCCTGGCCTGCTTGCGCCAACACTTCATCACGCTTCTTTAAATAGATTTGAGACGCAATAGCAACATCGTTATTTGCCACTTTTGGATCTGCAATCAACTGTTTCAGGTTCTCAACAAACGTCGGAAACTCGGCAGGGTCAAACGAAGCAATCTCTGGGAAACCAGGCAACTCCGTGTGTAACGCTGCTCGATACGAACGAAGCCAAGTACGTTGGTTTGCGGTTGGGTATGCCCCAAACTTTAGACGAGCGGCACGGAACTTGGCTGAACCAACCATAAGTTCAGATTGGTCAAGAACTTCTCGTGCTGTTAAACGTGATCGGTCGCCACGGTCAATCTGTTTTTTCCATACAGCAAAAGAGAAATCGCTTTCTCCCTGAGCAAGGAATCCAGCCACACCTTTGTACTGCGACATAAGATCTTTGTGGTCCGCAGCCCATGATTCAAATGCAGCCGTTGGGGTAAGACCACCAATTTCGCTACGGCTTTTGCCAGAAATGTATAGCATCATGTCGTCGCCAAATTGATCTAAAAATTCTGGTACGGCGTTATCGTAACTTTTTGCTTGAAGGTCTTGGAACTGTTTTACAAGTTGCGACATATAAACATCACCCTCATTACTCTTTACTTCAAACTTGACGTTTCCTGCAGCTGGTCCAAAAAACTGGTTTACCGCTCTAAACACAGACAAAATTTGTGCTTTGCCTTTGGCGTCGTTTAACAACTTTTCGCGTTGTGTTGGATCAGCCGTGTTGTAATCACCTGTTGCGTATAGTGCGCGAACAGTTTCTACATAGGTTTGTGCGTACTGTGTTTGCAATTTTTCTGGGTTTGCTCTAATTGCGTCAATTGATTTGCGCAACCACCCTGGGGTAAAATCTAAAGGGCTGCTACCTGGAGTTCCATAAGGAAGAAACACTTTTCTAAATTCGTTTTCTTTTGGCACAAACGGCAAGATGGTGTTTGCTGCGATCTGCCCAACTGGTCCAAGTGCTGGCATGTAAGTTAAACCAACAGAAAGTCCTTTGATTGGGGCGGTAAGTGGGGCTGTCAGTCCAGTGAATACGCGTGATAATTTGTCAGACATTGGATAGTTAAAGTTGTATTGCCCTGTTTGTGGATCTTTGTAAAAGAAACCAGTACCGTCGTTTTCTAGGTCAACCTTGGTTGCACCAGTAAATACGCGTTCGACTTTACGAATGTTGGTTGGATCATCTGCAATTTGTTTTACATATTTCGTAATGACTTCTCGCCATGCTGCACCAAACGGAGCAAGGATTCGCATTGTGTCTTCTAAGTTTGTTTTTTCTGCTGCATCAAACAACAAATCTTTCATGGATTTAAGAGACACAATTTGCGCATATTTGTCTAGTTGTTGAACAGTACCAACGCCTGTTGCCTGGCTTTCTTTTGCTAGCAATCGAGCAAATTCTCTACCGCGTGGGTTGCCACCAATATAGGCACTTTCACTTATCCCAAGACGTTGTGCGCCGTCGCGAATGCTTTGAACCATTGTTTGGAATTCTTTTTGTGAAAGTAGATCAGCATTTTCTGTTGCGTACTTGTAGTAATACTGGCGGTAAATAGGGGATTTTTCAAGTTTCTCCATGGTTGAACCAACAATTGTTCCAAAAAATCCATTTGTAATATCTTTCCATTTGGACATAACGCGACCCATTGTGTCTTTGTCTGCCATGTTTTGGCGAACCATATATCCTGTTTCAGCAGGGATAATTTCGTTTGCTCGGTTATCAACACTGTTATAAAGTTTGTTAATAACATCAACTGCTTCGTTGTCGTAAGGCTTTCCACGAACCATTTCGTTGCCACCACTTGGAACCCATGCCGTGCGTTCTTTGTGAATACGCATGGTGTCCCACACTTCCCGTTCGGCTTTTGTTCCATCTACGCGGATTACGCGTTGTGTTTTTCTTACTCCAGTAACAATTAAATCGTAACCTTCGTTTTTTGGACCAGCAATAATTGATCCAACCCCAGGTTCACCTTCCATTGAAATAACTCTTTTAGAAATTGCTTCACCGTCTATTGTGTCAACATTTGGCATTACATCATCAATAAACGCCCGTTGTGCTCCAGGTTCGATAACTGGAACGCGGTTGTGCATTGCCATAACGGATAGTTCTGGCGTGTTTTTCCATTTTTCAATTCGGCCGCCAACTTCGGTAGTCAACCATTCCGTTAATAGTTCTTCGTCGTTTAAACCTTTTCGTGTTTTTAAAACAACAGCACGACCGTTATTAAGCCCATATCGTGGACCTTCTTTGGCAATAGCCAAAAGATCTCGGCGCAAGCGTGGGTTTTTTTCTAAATATCTAAGTGTTTCCTGAACACTGTATGTTCCGTCTTTAGAAAATTGAACAAAACCTTGGCGTACTTCTGGAGATTTAAACAACATTCTTAACTGATCTAAAATTCCGTATGTATGTGCTTCAGCATTTTGTAATCGAGAAACGTTTACATAGTCACCACTTGCAATTACTTTTTCTGCGGCATTAGTTGGGTCACCAGTCCATCTTGAAGTGTTTCTGGCTACAGCATCAAACCAACCTTCTTGTTGTTTAAAATTTAATCCAGTAATGTCCTCAACACCACGATTGCCCATTACCCACGAAAAAAACGCAAGTGGGTTATTAAACATTCCCGACAAGTTTCTATCTCCAGAAAGTGCAACGTGGAATTGACCGTCCATTAAGTTACGAACCAAATATCCAGGGTTAAGCAAAGTCAACGGTTTCCACAAATCGTTTTGCATCCATTCAGCCAAATCAACAATTGCTCTGGCATTGCCTTCTTTGGTTGTCAATAGTTTTCCAACGCGTACTTTTCCACCAGTTGCTTTGGCAAGCGTTCGTTGAAAAAATGGATCTTTTGATAAACGGCGTAGTTTGCGTGGATCTGGTAAAAATTGAACGGAGTCCATTAATTCTGCGGAAATGGTTGGACTAATTACTTTTGCGCTTAATTGGGAAATACTTGTTATTCCACTACCTTGTGCCCCAAGCCGTTTAATAATTTCATCTTCGGATAGGTCCAACATTCCAGAATCAATTAATCCGCGAACTAAATCATGCCCTGTGTCTTCGCCAAGTTCGGTTGCAATGCGCGCGCGCAGTTTTACAACTTGTTGTTCATAATCAGCCATCATTTTATCAATTGCTGATTTTGGAACATTGTGTCCTTTTTCTAACACTTCACGAACAACATTTTGAATTTCTTCTTGCACGCTGTAAACCGCTGTTCTGCCGCCACCAATTTCGGAATATGCACCAGCAACACGACCAATTATGTTTTGGTATGTTGCGTCATCAATTTTTGACCTAACAGAATCAAGCAAGCGACGCACGTTTTGCACCGCCTTATAACGTGAGGTTGGATCTCCCTTAACAATCATTTGTTTGACTGCCGCTTTTCCAATAAACCGTTGTGCGTATTTTTCTACAAGAGGAACACGATAAATTGTGGCGTTTTTAAATTGCGTTGATGCTTGCGCTCCTGGAAGTTTGCGAATATCGGTTGGAAATTGACCAACCATTTCTGTTTCTTCGCCTTTTAGTCGTGATGCTGCTTCGGCAATAACATATTTAACTTTGTCTCCTTCGCTATTATCAACCAAACGAAGTGCATCTTCGTGTGTAATTGTTCCTTTAAATGCTTTTGATCTAATTTCATCAGCAAAAAAGTTGCGCAAATTTGCAACTTCTTCGGCGGTTTTACCTTTTTTGGCAGCAGAAAAACCATCAACAAAACCCTGAATGCTTTGTTCCATGCGGCGTGCACCACGGTTTTGACCCCACCATCCAGAAAATTTGGTGTTATCCCAAGTTTGTGTTTGTTCGGAAATATTGCCCGCGGCCGCCCTTGCTTCTTCAAGGGTTGGAGCACCTTTTTTTGTTAAAAATAGTTCAGTTGCTTTATCGCTTAGTTCTTTTGCTTTTGCTGTATTGTCTTCTATTCTCTTAGCAAGCACTTCAGCCCTATCGGTGTTGCCAATGGTTTTATAAATATCGGCGGCTTCCCACGTTTTTCCTTCTGCAACAAGTTGTCCAGCGCGTGCAGTTCTGGATTTAATTGTTGACAACAACAACGTGTCTCGTCTAACTTTTTCATACAATCGAGATGCTCTACCACGAATGTTTTTAACATCCGAAGTTAAACTTTCAGATTTAAGCAATGCGTCTTCAATGTATTGTGCTTCGGCTATTTTCCCTGCGGCGCGCAATGTTTCAACTTCTTTTAACGCAACTCCGGTGTCTGGAATAGCGTTGCTTGCAAGTCGTGCTTTTTTAAGTGCTTTGCCTGCGTACATTGTTGGATCTGAATACCAACTAACTGCACCATCTACAAGACCAGATACGAGGTTGTATGCAAAAGATTTATCTGGGAGTACTAGACCAGCAGCAAACCTGCCTGCGGTAAAAGCGTGTTCTCCAGCGTCGTCAATAGTTCCTCGAAATGCTCTTGCTCGTTCTCCTTGGAGTTTTTGTAGTTCTTCACCAGCAAAAAACCCTGAACCTTGTTTGTCGCCGTTTTCAAGAAGTGTGCCAAGTTCTGTAGATTGAAAAATACCGCCAAGTCCTTCGGGGCGGTTTTTGGAGTTAACTACAGAAGCAATAATGTTTTGTGCAATATCGTCAGAACTGCCTAATGCTGCAAATGTGTATCTGCTGGCTTTTTTGATAGATCCAAATACGTTGCGTTGGAACCAGTTTTCGGGATCTGGTTTTTGTTCTTGCATTGCCAACGACGACGATGTTTGGTTTGCTGTATCCACAGCGTCCAATGACGCATTTGATTTTGCTAATGGAAGAACAACGGTTGGTGGCAAGAACTGTCCGCGTCTGTAAACCCCAGCAATGGTTTGTGATATTTGCGGGGTAACGCTTGCCTGTATACGCGAACGAAACTTTTCTTTAGCGGCTACTTCTTGTAGAACTGGACCAGCAAGATCGGGATGTAAGAAACCCATTGTTACTGTGCTTCTGATGTCATTGCGTTAAGCAAGTCCGCCAAATCTTGATTGGGATACATCGAGTAGATTGCTCGTAGTTCTTCTTTTGCTTGCATTCGGGCGTTCATCATAATTGGGATTCCTGCGGCCATAGCGTTTGGTCCTGCACCGAAGTTTGCTCCAGCGGTGATTGGCTCGTTGGGACGTTCTGTTGGGCGATTAAATGCGCCAAGCGATCCAGGAATTGAATACTGGGGGGCTGGAGCACCTTTTCCCATGTCCGTAGGGGCTTGACCCATTGGAACTGCCCGTTGTGCGTCTTTTGCTTTTTTAATGTCACCGTATGTTCCTTGTGATGCGTTCAAATCTGTTCTGTTTGCGTATGCTGCCATTTATAATCGGCCCCCTGTTGGTGGTTGACCGCCACCACCGCCACCAAGAGCGGCTAATAGGCCACCCATGTCTTGTGGTGGAGGTGTTGGTGCTGTTGGTTGTTGTGCGCCCATTCCTGGCATTCCAAGTCCTGGCATTGTTTCTGGTGCACCTGCTGGTGCCATTGCTGCTTGTCTGTCTTTGGCGCGTTGATCGGTGCGTTTAACAGCATCAAACAATGTGACATCTTGTTCTACAACAAGTTTGGTTAGATATGCCAAATCTTCTGGCTGATACGGACCATCAGGGTTTGAAGCCTGTTGTTGAATGCTTTGAAGTAACGCACTTTCCACTCCTTCTGCAATGATCCGGTCATGTTCTAGGTCAGGGTCGGAAATGAGTGGGTCCGCTTCACGCGCTGATTCTTTACTCATTAAGCCCGTACCAAGTCGTTGACCTAAACCTACGATCAAACTGTTTACATCTGATCCTGCTGCCGAGTATGCGACATAGTGGAAGTCTGTTTGCCAAATTTTGTTTGGTTGATATGACTCCATGCCAGCCGACTGCTTGGCACCCATATAGAATGTTTTGGTGGTGTTACCCCAATACGCTTTTTCGATTGCAATAGCGATCTTGTCTTCAGCGAACAGTGATTGCTCAAAGGTTGCTTGTGCTTCTTGAACACGGAAATCTACGGTTGCTGAAAGAACTGATTCTCCGCGACGACCAGTTCGGATATTGGATGCTGATTCACCGCCGAACTCTGCGGGAATTGCACCCTCTAAGCGTTCTTGACGCTCCAACCGATCTAATGCGGTATCGGTCTTATAGCCAGGGTTGAGTTGCAACTGTTGAATGTCGCCACCTTTGACGATACCCAACTGTCCTTGTTTCCCGTTTGCCACTTGCATGATTTCAGGGTTTTCGCCTGGTCGTGCAATTAGGTATTCTTCAGGGAAGATACCTCGCTCGATAGCAATTTCGGTTAATGCTTGTAGTCGTGCGCGTGTGTAGTACATGCCCATCACACCGTCAAACTGGCCGCGTGGCTTGTCTAGGGTGATGCGGTTTGCTACAACAGCCAACGGCATGTTGGTGCGGTTTGGGATCATCTCAATGGTGAGTGCTTCAATACCGGCACGTTCTGATGCGTTTAAAGTTGGGTTGTCTTCTGCACCCAGAACAACTAGATACATGTAATCTGGTGCCACATATTCGAGCATCGTGTATTTGGTTGAGCCATCAACTTTGCCCATACGCAGTTTGCCAATGACTAGATCGCCATAGTTTTGTAGCAGGTAGGTGGCTGTGGCTTTGAATGTAAAGATGCAGTCTTCTGGAACTGGGTTATCTGGGTCATCGGTGAACGCAGGGTAGGTATCTAGCGGGTTGCGTACAGTCCATGTTGGCATCAAAGTTTTGAAGTCAGGTTTGAGTACAACAGCCGACTGTGAGTAGCCAAGGAGGTGACGTGCGCGGCGACGCATCTTCATTTGCATACGGTTGTGATCCCAAATGGATTGCATCGCCCGTTTGCGCATTTTGGCTGTGGACTTGGAACGGTCTGAGCCTTCTTTGACTGGCGGGAAATATGGGGATGGCATGGTTGATGCGACACGCATCGACATCTGATCCAAGCCCTGCACCAGCAGGTTTGCTACAGATGCTTTAGCGTTCTTGTCTAGTTCGTTAAGTGGAACAACTACATCACCGTTAGCAAGGTCGCGTACGCGGCGCATTTGTTCCTGCAAAGGACCCTGCGCTCTGCGCCTCTGCTCATAGAGAGCAACGATTTCTTCAGTGGTAAGCAAACGCACTCCTAAATATGAGAATTAGTACAAAGATACCATACTAAATCCAAGTAGGCCGCCACTGTTTCGGTGGAGCAACAGCAGCACGCAAATGTGGCATGTGTAGTTCAGCAAACCAATGTGCCATCACAAGGTCGGTGCCGTTCTTTTTGTTTCTAGTCCACGTTGACATCTCATCAATGAATGCCATTGTCTTCCAGTTGTCTCTCATCGAGGGCAATCGCACTTGCCCTGTTCTCCATAGCGGAGGCAAAAGAGCCTCAACTCCAAGGTTTTCATCCAACTTGTTCCTAGACGTAGTGTGCGGCACGACGTTGACTGTGTGTAACGCTTGCCATTTGCGAACGAAATCATGTGCCAAAAGAAACCTTTGCGCCGCATTAACTTCCACCACCCAATGTGAAATCGGATAGCCCATGTCAAAGGAACGATTTTGCCAATCCTCCATGATGCCAGAATAGGTGCGGCTTCCTGTATCAAACCCAAGGAGTTCTTCTGCTGTGAGCCTGATCCGTTCAACATCTACCAAGTATCTTAGGTTAGTTTCCGGTTGAAACAACCACCATTGGATAGCCCAAAACTGGGTTGGTGAAGGGTCAACTGATGCAATCGAAATGATCGGTGGACGCAACCCAGGTGGAATATACCCTGGTCGGCGGTCGGTATCTATGCACCCTGGGTACATGGTGCCATCGTTACCGATACCCCCAGTAGCCCAAGTGCGCTCAATTAGGTACGCACCCTCAGCCATGTTTTCCTGCTGATACACAATCTTAAACTTGGCTGGGTTGTTGTACCGGACATACGATAGATCTTTCCAAGAAAGCCTAAAAGGGTCAAGCATTGGACCGTCAGGCCACGGTGGGGCTGATTGTTTCCTAGAAGCAGGCCCAGTGTCCAACTCCTCGTAATAGGCTTTGTAGATTAGGTGATGATATTTGTGTTTCTTGGTTGGTTCAGCTGCAGGTTCCTCTTTGGTGGTCACATCTGACCCGTCATACGTGTCTTCAAAGTCGTCATACGTAATTTTAGATAGGCAATGCGCATACAAATCTTGTGGTCCAAGCCTCTGCCCGATAACAGCCAGCACACCACCTGGATCTACACGGGCTTCAGCCATCGAATCCCACCGTTCTAGCAACTTATCCCTAGAAATAGACTCTTTAGAGTTCTCAGGGGAAGCAACGTCGTCAAATAACACTAAATCGGCACGATGACCAATGAACTCTGAGTCAATACCATAAGCAGAAACGGTAGGTTCCTTGTTGTCCAGACCACCAATGTTCTGTTGCTCAACAATAAACTCCTCAGCACGCCACAAAGCGTTCACAGTATTAGGTTTAAACCGCCCATAATCCAACGACAAGCATGATTCAGCGTTCAAAGCCAACCCTCGACGCACCATATCGGGGTCAGGGTGCAAAGGAACAGTCCTTTCAAGGGTGTCCCTAATACGACGCGAGTACATCTTAGCCAAAGTTTGTGATACAGAACCAATCATCACACGGATAGCCCTATTGCGAACAATCATCCACACAGCCACATCATGGAACAGGGTGGACTTACCAGCACCAGGCGGAACATTCAACACCAAAAACTCTTTTTCCTCAGATTGCAAATACTCCACAATCTTGTAAGCCGCATCAACCTGCCAAGGAGACGGAACACGACCCAAATACACCCTACGAAAATAATCAAAATCATCCAACCCACGCTGCGCCCGCTCAGACAAACGACCCGTAGGAATAACAGGCGGCAAACTATCCCCATCCACCACCTGCTTCGCTACAGCACGCTGACGCTTACCACCATGAGACGCATCCTCTTTACCTTCAAGCAAAGAAACCTCAGCCAACTCCGCTTTAGTTCTCTTAGCCTTATTAGACCAATTGATCGCAGTACGATAATTGATACCCGCAATCTTTGCAGCCTCGGTAATAGACAACCCAGAATTTAAAGCCTGCCAAAACAATGCACGATCATTAGCAGAAACAGTGCGTTTACCTTTAGTCATGTTATGCTCAACGCTAGCAGTTCCATAGGGTTAAAGGATATGTCCTCCTCGTGGTTGTGGTCCCTGTGGACTGCTACAGTATTAACTGTTGGTGGGTGTGCCTGTAGAGATAGTTTCGTCGGGTTACTAACTCCGGGGTTCCCCTCACCCACCAACACTAAAAACATCTGCTACACTCTGCAACACACTCGTCGGGATGACGACAAACTATTAATCACACGGTCGTACCCTCGTTGCACAGGGCGGGACACAAACCCACGGGAACGTGGTCTTACCCACATGCGTCGACATGAGGGAGCAGCGCAATGAACGCCACATCATTAAAACAAAAGTGTCGGTCCACAAGACTACGGCGACTTTTCCACAACCTGTGGATAAACAGTGGGGGGAACACCGCACACCCCAAATGCATATAAAAGGTGAACAACCGCCACCCGTCCAAGAGCCCCGTAATACGCAAATATACGGGAACGCTTATAGAGATATACCAGACCCGTGCTGACGGCATACCCCCAGTCAACAACACCGAGCTTTCGGTCGGCTTTTGTGTCGCACACTACACGGATTGCGTCCGATTGGGTCCACAACCGAGGCGCGCAACGAACGACCGCTCTTGCGGGAGTTCGATTGCGCGCGCGCTCATAACCGATTTTGCTACGGTTCATCAGTAGCCCAACGATCTAACACGGTTAGACCGAGCGCGCCGATTTTTTTAGACGCGCTTCCAGCACACGAATACGGCACAATATTTCGACTTCGCTTACTCGGGCGATCTGTCCAACTTGCCTAGCGGGGTTTGGTTCGGTTGTCGCTTTTGCTTTTAATGTTCTTGGGTTGGGTGGGTACTTGTCGCGGGTTTGGTTTTTTGTTTCGTCTTGCGTGTTCTGTGTGCGTGGTTTTTTGGGTGTGCTGGAGATTTTGGTCTAATCGGGTTTGTGTGCCGAGTTGCTCGACGTGTTGCGCTCGGGTCTAATTGGGTTAGTTGTTTTTGTTGGCTACTGAGTCTGCGCCGATAATGCGAAACGCCCGCGCTATTACTCCGCAGGGGGTGGGGCGGAATAAGTGCGCGGGCGTGGGTTCGCTCGGTCTTGTTGTTGTGGGTTTAGTCGTTGTCGGTGATCTTTCCGCCTGCTACCGCTGTGCGTAAATAGAAACGCGCGAAGTTGCGAGGGAATTTTCCGTACTTGCCGTCTGCCAGTTCTGCTAGTTGTTCCGCGAACTCGCTTTCGTCTCCGCCTGCTAGTTGGCTGTGTAGTGGTGTCTCCCAGTTTTCACCGTCATCTACTCGGGTGTATGACTCCATGCCGTGAGGGTGGCAGATCATTAGATTTCGGGTGAGGTGTTTCTCGCCTGTTGGTTCTCCGTCATCGTCTAACGCTTGCGCTTTACCCCAAGTTAGTAGGGCGATGATGTCGGGTGCGTATTCTTTGCCAAGTTCGAGCGGTGCTTCGGTGCTGGTGAGTAGTTGCTCTAGTTCTGCGTGTTCTGCGTCTCGTAGTTTGTTTATTGCTACCCCTACGACTACGCCCGAGCCTAGAGCCTCGTTGCTGGTTGGGTTGGGTTGGTCTATTTCGATGTGGATTAGTAGATAGTTGTCGCGGTCTTTTTCGGGATATGCCTTCATTAGTTGTCGGTCTATCTCGGGCATGATCGCATTTAATAGCGCGGTTTGTAATCCGTTTTGCTTTTCCGAGATTGCGTTTATTGTTTGCGCGGTTTGTTCCTCGGGGCTTGCAATGTCGTAGCCCATGTCGCTATCGGGCATTGGCATATTGTTGATAAATTCTGTCATCATCGCTACGACTTTATGGTCGTTTAGATCGGTTGCCAGGTTTAGCCGTTGTTGGGCTAATTGGATTAGTTGCCCACGTACGGCCATGATATCGCTGTGCCGTTCCGATTTTGTTTGCTCGGTGTCGGTGTTGCGGTTTTCTAATGCTTCGTGGATTAACTCTTGGCATTGTTCACTAAGTTTGAGCATACGATTACCGCCGTTTTTTAGCGTCTCGCGTTTTTGGTTGTCGCTGGTTGTCATTTTGTTATTGTCCATTTCTCGATTTCGGTTATGAGTGCGGTTATTTGTTTGTTTAAGTCTGCTTGTATTCGGTCTAGTTTGTTTAGTAGATAGTCGGTGTAATCCTTTTCTGTAAAGAGCTTGCGTTCCGCCTGTCGCAGAATTTCGCTCGGGCTTATTCGTGGGTGGGTACTTCGGATTTTTTTCATCAGTAGCCTGCTTTCTTTTGTTGGTTGTGGTTTATTTTCGCGCGCCTTGCTTTTATTAGTTCGGCGTTGCGTTCGTGTCGTTCTTGTGTTGTTGCTCGGTTGCCATATTCGATAAGCGCGCATAATGCTATTCCGCTTACTGGTGGGAGTAATGCGATTACCCAATACCCAAGTTCCATATTTTTACCCTTTCCAAATATCTTTTAGGTGTCGTAGCCCGATTGCTACGACAATAATTATTAGTAGCCCAATGTCGTTAGTTGGCATTGGCGCGCCTTGTTGTTTCTACCGCGTGTGCTGGTGTTTGTAGTCGTGCTAGGTGATATAGACGCGCGTGGATTTGTGGCGCGACTTTGTGACCGTTGCCCATTTTTTGCATGAGTCCGATCGCCTCTCGCGAGGTAAGACAATGCGTAGCGCGGTTGGCGCGTAGTTTGTCTATCATGTCGCGCGCTAGTGCTTGGGTGCTGTAGTTCGCTGTTCCGCTTATGTCTCCGTCACTTACCCAAATAACTGGAGTAATCCCGCTTTTTCGATATTTGTCTACCGCGAATTGGAACGCTGAGCCGTCACAGCCGTTGCTTCCGTCCACATCGGGTAGGTGTTCTACGCGGTGTCCGTCTTTTGCAAGTAGGTAGGTGTTCGGATTGTTTTCTCCGTCTCCCGAGTATCCGATTACGACTGCACCGCGAGCGATTTCGATAATCTCGTCTAGTTCGTCCTCGCTGTAATCCATGCTTCCGCTCATGTCAAGTATCAGTAGCGCGGATTTGTGGCGCGCCTTGCTTCCAAATACTCTCCGCGCGGGGTCGGTGAGTGCGCGTGACGGATAGCGTATATTTCGCCCGCTGTCGCTGGCTGTGCGTTTTAATCCGATTTTGCCCTCATGCTTGCGGGTGAGATTTACGCGCCCGAGGTGGACCGGATACCATGCGTTTCCGTCTCCGAATTGTGGTGCAAGTTTTCCGCCAAATTGGTTTGGTATCTGTTCGGTGTTTCCTGCTTCGCCTTCGCCCTTTTCGGGTTCGCCGTTTGTTGCGTTTTCGTATGCTTGGCGCGCTCTCGCCACGATTTGCGCCAGTTTCGACAAGTGGTATTCGTCTTTGCGAAGGTGGGCTAGTCCGTCTCCGTTCCAGTCTGTGAGATTGGTGTTCGGTTGGTTCATATAGCCCGCCATATATTCGTGCGCTTCGTCTCGCAGATTTTGCAACACTTTCACCGCGTCTTTGTTTTTTTCTCCGATCTTGCGAAGTATTGCGCGCGCTTGCTGTGTCATAAGGTGCGGTAATGCGCCTTGCATGGCTTGCGCGGTTGGGACTAATCCGATTTGTTCGGCTAATGCTGTTCCAGTTCCGTCTAGCCATGCTTCGCGCGTAATTCCCAATGCTTTATTGGTGAGGTGCTGTGTCCACCAAATTCGAGCAATCTCTAGATCTTTTTCTTTGCATGAGAATTGCGCGCAGACTTGCTCGGGTTGTGTTGTGTCGTAACGCGCCTGAACAAGTGCATAGGTGCGTAACAACTTTCCGAGCGGTGTTGGTTCTGTTGGTGCTATTAGGTGTCCTAGTTTTGCGTTGGCGAACACGGACGCGATTAACGGTACGCCCGCGCCCACCGTCCACGCGCTCGGGTTTTCGTCCTTGCGCGGGGCTAGGTATTCGGGGCGCGCCTTTTGCGGTGTTGTGTTGCCCATTATTTCACCTCTGCTTCGGCGAGTGCGCTCACCGCGTGCGCGGTAGTAAGTGTTTCGGTGTGCATTGGTGCTACCAATTCCACCGCGCGAGCAACGCCCAACGTTTGCGCTAGGTGTGCAATAGCACTAAACGCGCGCAACGATAGGCGGTCATCGTCTGTTGATCTGCACAACTGGCGCGCGGGTTCTTGTAGCCACGCTGGCAATAATGCGATCGCGCTCGGGTGCGCTTCGTTAATTTCGATACATACAGGGAAGCGATCGCGCAACGCTTCGGCGAGTGCGTTCGGGTGGCTGTTCGTTGTTGCAACGATCGTGAAGCCTTGCGCGGGTTTGATCGTCTCGCCAGTATCGGGGTGTTGCCATTGTGCGCTGGCTTCGCTGTCGCAGAATTGCAAGAGCGAGCCCAACACCTCTCCGCTTGCTTTGTCTATTTCATCTATGAGCAAACGCCCGCCAGTTCTCCACGCCTTCACCGCGCTACCTTCGTGAAACTCCCAACCTTCGCGCGACGGTTTCCACATTCCCTCTATTTGTGCGGTGGTCATGTCCTCAACGCAACCGATCTTAAACACGCCTGCGCTTGTGATGTGGCTGGTTTGTGCTGTGTATGTTTTGCCGATACCCGCACCGCCGTACATGAGTACGCGGTTTAGGTTCGCGCGTAGAGTGTCATCTACGCTCTGCCAACACGCAGGTAGCGTGATCGGGTTCGGGGTTTCGTTAGTTGTCATATATATGTCTCCGTTTTCGTGGTTGTTGCGGGCAATTGCCCGCGCTCTAATTGTAGGCGATTTTGACCGCTTGCGTGCGGATTCGACGCGTTAGCTTCTAGATCGTTTTGCCTAATTCCGTTGCTGTGCTTGGGTTTGGCTGTGAATTTAGCGCGGATCGGTGCAGGGGCGTTTTAGGTCTAAGCGGGTTAGTTGTTTTTGGGGCTACTGATAAGAATTTTGGTGTAAGCGGGTTAGTCGGGCGCACAGGTACTGATGACAATTTTCGAGATTAAGCGGGTTAGTGGTTGGGTTGCGTAGGGCGGGAATTTATCTCTAAGCGGGTTAGTCGGTTTCGGTGCGGGCAAGCGCGCCAGCGCGCGCCAGTTTTGCCGATCGCCCACCGAGCGAAGATCGACCGCTTAAAGTGAGATCGTGACCGCGGATAGTGAAGTTACCTGCCGGTAACCGAACGCGTGTTCGCAACGCGCCAGCCGGTCAGTACGCATACATCGGTAGCGCAGATATCGGTAGCGTTAGTCCTCTGGTTCAAATGCTGCTAATACCGCAAAACATCCATCGTCGTAGATGTGTTCGTATAAATCCATGTCAACTCCACCATCATTTGGCGATCCGTGTGTCAAACAAAACCCATTAGAGCACCACCCCTCGGCAATACCCTTTTGTAACCATTTGTGGAATCTAGTGTGGTTGGATTGTTTCATAGGTTGATGATCTGCTTTCCTATCCATTCGGCTACTGGTGATGCAACTCCGTTGCCTATTTGTTTGTATCGAGTTGTATCTGATTGTTCTGTTCCGTCGGCTTTCCACCGTGTGTGTTCATCTGGCCATCCCATCAGTCGTTCACACTCTAATGGGGTTAGTCTTCGGATTACCATTTGTTCTGGTTGAACAATAAAATCACCGCTATCTCGACCAATACGTAACGAGCGATACACACCAGAATCATCTAGTTTTTGGTTGTAACCGTCATAGAAGGTTATGGGTTGGTTGTATTCATCGTAGGCAACGCTTGGTGATTGTTGAGATGATTTTAGGGTTGGTGAAACATTTTTGGTTACATTAGCGTTGCTGCCAAACTGTGTATCAAATGCAAACAAGGGTTCTACGATTGCGGTAGTTGCCCTGATTTCTCCAACATCAAAAGAATTTAAAGTAGGATTGATTTCTCCGCGCACCCATGTTTCGTGATCTGTTACGGATTGTGCTCGACGAGACTTTACATATGTTTCAGTTACCAATGTTTCACTGCCACCACCAAGGTCACCACCGTTAAATCGAAGCGTGCCGACGCCTTCTGTGTAATTGGCAAACGATGACGGTGTGAAACCTTCTATTGTTTGTGTACTACTTGTTCCAACGCTTGTTGCAGTCTTGTTGGCAGCACTTTTCCTCTCCTGTTTGCGCGCCGAAGTATCCCCTCGCAGGCTTTGGGCGACAGGTAATATCGGGTCGGGACAGTTGTTGACGGTTGCAAGATTGAATGCAGCGAGGACGAAAATTCGACGCCGTCTTTGGGGTATTCCAAAATATTGTGCATCCAGCACTGCCCATTCTTGGACCAACGCCCCTGCTTTAGCCATTTCGTCGAGGATGACCCCGAAGTCATTACCGTCGTTGGAAGTGATTGCTCCGACGACGTTCTCCCAAATAGAGATTCTTGGATATTGTCCATTAGTTAATTCCCTCAGTTCTTTGATAATGCGGATACCTTCGTGAAACAGGTTAGATTGATTTCCTTCCAAACCTCCGCGCTTGCCAGCAACGGAGAGGTCTTGGCACGGGCTTCCCCATGCAACAACATCTATTACTGGTGCGTGGTTAAGTATGTATGCGCCAGTTAATGTTGATACATCGCCCCACCTGGGGACATCTGGCCAATGGTGTTCTAAGACGCTTAGACAATGTTTGTCATATTCGCATTGGAATACCGTTTGCATTCCTGCTGCTTCTAAGCCTAAATCAAATCCACCCACGCCCGAAAAGAGTGAGAGGACTTTCATACTAAGCAATCTTCTGTGATTGAGAACCAATCAGTCCATATCTCTGACGGGTGCATACCTAGTTTGCATGCATATCTGTCTGCTAGATAAGCGTTGATCCATGCATCTTTAGCACACCAATACGACACAGTCGAGTGCTCTATGCCAAGTGATAAGGCAATAGAACTATACGGTGTGTCTGATGGGAATGTGGACACGATATTTCTAGCAAGGTATGTGCGTCGGGGTTCTTTTCTTTTTCTCATTAGAAGTCTCGGTTGTTTTCTTTTTCCCAGACATCTAACGCGTAAAAGATTTCTTCGTCGGTTAGTTCTTCTTTGACGTACTCAGTTGTGCATCGTGGTAGATACGGCATGATCGGCATTACTCTCATGCTTGGGTGGTTGCGTCTTTTGTTTGTCATTTCTTTCTCCTTGTGGTTGCATCTCAACAGGTGTACTGCTGTGTGTTTTTGGGTTTTGACATATTGGTTTATACGACAATGTTATGTGTGTGAGGATTGTTTCCCCACACACAGGACACTGCCATTTAGTTGATTTACTTTTCAATTGACCAGAGTTCGGCATCTTCAAACTTTGCTGCTCGCTCTGCGAGGATTGCTTGCTTGACTTCGCCCTTGCTGTTGGTTACTTCAACTGTTTCTCCGACCATTCCTTGGTGGCGTACTTTGACACCCCAAGTTTCGTCTTTCAGTTTGTACCACTGTGCTGTTTGACTCATGTTATTTCTCCTCTATTGTTTGGTTTATGTATTACAACTCTACGCCTTGTGCGATGTGATTACGCAGGCGTGATATGACGGATTCTGCTTGCTTAATTGTTGCTTTGCATGCGTCTAGTTCTTGTGCAAGTGATTCAGCTGCATCCATGTAGCGATCGCGTTCTTCTTGTAATGCTTGGTTGGTTACAGCCAATGCATCAACTCGATCTTGCCAGTATTCCAGTTCAAATTCTGTATCGTTGCTCATGTATTACACATTACCTGGGTGTCTAACATTTTGCAAGTATTGTCTACGTTCATTTGCTGATCGTCCTCCCCAGACACCTTCCATGATTTTGTTAGTGATAGCAAAGTCGTAGCACCGTTTCTTTTTAGGGCATTTAGCGCACACAAGTTTGGCTTGTCTGCAATTGCCGTTGTCAGGGAAGAAGGCTTCTAATTCCAAGCCTTTGCATAGTGCCCCATCCATCCACGACATGTCTTTATCTATTAACGCAAAATCCGAGAATAGTTCCATATAGTTATAGTCCCCACGGTCTGAACCCACTGCCTGTTTTTTTGGAATAATCATAAAGAGCCTTTGCCGCAGTCAGGTTGACTAACGGCTTTAGTAAATCTCCACAGTATTCTATGATCCCTAATGCTTGCAAGTAGCCGTCTTTATAGTAGCGACTTGGCAGACACCATGAACGGTCGTTGATCTGTGTTAACCCGTAATCTTCTGACCCGTCGCGGTTCAACATGGTGTTGTGGGCTTTGGGCTGGCACTTGGATTCCCGGTTCATAATTAGGTCTAAGGTCATTAGATCTTCTTCGGCCCATCCAGCTGCTCTGGCAGTGTCCCAATATTGAGGGCACTTGGCTGTTTTTGGCACACGGTGGGTGAGTTCGTATGCCCTCTCAGACGCGTTGAGAGCCACGCTAAGAGGTTGTGGGGTCACCAAAGGGGCTTTGGCTGCTGAAGCGATGCTGCCGAAGGTGATAATCCCTACCAAAGAAACAGCAAATAGCCGTACAAGGTTTCGCATTAGTATCTCCAATCATAGCAAAATAGTCGGGTTGCTTATTGGTAAAGGGTTTTAGAACTCTGTGATGTTAAGTAACCGCATTAGATCTTTTACGGTTAACACGACGTACTGGTCCTCTGCTTTACCATATCCTCTACGTTTTGCAACAACAACCCCAACTTCTGCATTGGCGTTAATTCTTTCTATCTCTGCTTCTTTAAGCCAGCCAGAGAAGTTGAGGGTGTTGTGCGACTTGCATTCAAAGACCAGCCTGTTGTCCACACCTGTTATGTCTCCTTTGTCTAGCGCACCCTGTAGGGCACGCCGTTCGCAGTTCGGATAGAACTGTTTAAGGTAGTCAACTATGAGTGTTTCAAAGGCTGTGCCTTTAGATTTGTTTTTACTCACTAGGTTTTTCGTTTTTCAACAGTTGCATCAACGCAACACGAATCATGTACGACCTGGATTGTTGATGTTCAATCGAATAGGTGTCTAGTTGTTCTGCAATCTCTGGCTCAATGCGGAACGCTATAAGTGCTCGTTTCATCTCTTTCATTTGGTTGCCATGCTTAACAGGCTGATGAGTTCTGATGCTTCTTGTTTGTTGAGTTGTTTCATGTCTGTGATGGTACGACCAGCGTGTGATGATGCCAACTCCAGGCGTTCTTCTTGCTTGTAGTTCTGGCTCATGCACAAACTAACGATCTTGCCTACCTGAGCCGCCGACGCTGGATCATTTACTTTTCTAACACGGTTAGATCCTGATCGCTCGTCGTACACCGGCGGTGTACCGATGGTGTTGTACACCTGGCGCAACGCGGCAACGTTTTCCGTGAGGGGTATCTCTGGTGTTGTATGTTGTCCTCGTGCAACCTTTTCCATTTCCTCACGGCTTGGTCGTGCACCCTTTGGCGCGTAGCCACAGTTGGCTAGTCCGCGTCCCGTCGAACTGGTTTCCGCATTTTCGAGGTGGCTTGTCTTGTTGACAGGACTTGCCCCTCTGACTTCTTCGGCGAAGCCTGTGGCTTTAGGGAACTCGTCTGCTGCGTCAAAGTAGATGGATGTCTTAAACACCACCTTGTTGTCGTCGTAGTACGCCATTTCGGTAAAGATACGACCGTTTGGGTGGTCGTTCCAGAATCGGACTAGACGATCCTCGACTGTTTCGTAGTTATCTAAGTTGAATCCCATGACTATTTTGCTCCTTTAATGTTGAATGTTCGGTATGAGGTTTCTTTTCTGAACTTTGCTACTAACGCTGGATGTGCTGCTTCTAATGCTTTGCTGTCCAATGAGTTACGGCGTGATGTTTTCCATGTGCACACGACGTTCCCATCTATAGCACCGTATTGTGCATCGCCAAGAGCAGCACACACAGTTGTTTTTAATGTTTCTTCCCTTTCTTCTAACTCTTTTATAATCTTTTTGGTTTCTGCCAATTCGGACAGTACTTCTTTGAACTCGTCAGGGAGCATCATCGTTATGTCTTGGCTCTCTGGGTGGTCGGCAGCAACATGGCGGTATTCCAGTTTGCAGTTTGCTGGATAGTTTCCAGTGTCTATCGCACTTAGAAATTCGCGGCACGCATCTATGTGCATTTGACGTTCATCAGATGTAACGATCTGGGTGTGACGCTTCAGTTCCATTTCACCGTCAAAGATGACCCATTCGATCTTGTCTACGTCTGCACAGATTGCTTGCTGGATTCCTTGCCAATACCAGTAGCGCGGTAGCACTCCTGTCCAACGGGTCTTGGATGTTTTAACTTCGTACACATCACCGTTCTCATCTATGGCATCAAGTGTGGCAATCAAGCGCACTGCTGGTTCGTCGTATGCGTACATGACTTCTGGTGTGTGCAGTTGGATGTTCTCTATGTCGGCAACCCACTCAATCATCACTGGCTCTAAACGATTGCCACGTTCCATGGCTTTGTTTGGTGCTACTGGTTCTGGTGGATGTATTGCCAATAGTTCGTTTGCAAGATCTGCAGCTGATTTAAACGGGTGTTCGTTGTGTACGGCACCTGCTACGGATGCTGATATTCGAGCAACACCGTGTTCGTTTTGCCACCTAACTGCCAGCCATGCTGGACTTCCGTGTAGTGGTTTGCTAATTGTGTAACGCATGTTGTCCTCCTAGTAGTTGATGTATAACAGCGTATAACGCCGAGATACAAAAAGCAACCTACAGGGTGGGTGTTACAGGGTTGGGAATATCAACAGACTTAATAGTGCGGATCATCGCTACAGGGATGTGCAGGATGTGATCCAGGTCATCGTCCTCTGAACGTGACTGATACAGCGTCACATGGTTTTCTTTGCCACCGTCACTCAATGCCAAAATGTATCCGCAAGACGAGATGATGTATTCGGCTTGGTCTATCCCGCTGATAGGTGTCCAGCCCGTACCGCCAGAATGTGTGTCAGCCCAAGTAATTTCAACAATAGTTTTAGTCGTCATCTTCTACTCCTCGATCACCACAGAACGGTTGTTGTGGCAAGGGTGTCTTGCATGGACACGGGTTGTTGCGACGACCAAAGATAGTCATTCAGGGTATTCAATCACGGACATATCGGATTGTGAATAATGGATAAGCCGACCGTCTTTGCCGATACCAACCCACGTTGGGGCGTCCGAATCGCACAAACAGCCAGTCAAATAATCTGTGTTGTGGACTACCGCAGCCTTGCAAGCGTTACAGCGCACTTGGTAAATCATTGTTCGTCTACCACCCACGGCTCAATCTCATCTTCGGGTACATCTTGCGCGATGAGCACAGTTATTCTTCCGTAACGCACATCGTAACGAGGCATCCCGTCAACACGACCATATATTACAGCCTCAACAGTGCCAGGTTCATCGTCCAAACGCACCTTTTCACCAACATTAAATAGGTTCATAGTGTTTCCATTCAACGGATTTGTTCCATTAACTGTCTAATTCGTTTTGTTTTAGCATCAACACAATGGCTCAAACGTGTAATTTCAAGTTTTGCTGAGGCATTAATTTCTTTTTCAAAGTAATAAAAACAATCAATGTCTTTGTATGTTGCAAACAGTTCTTCTTTAACTATTTCCGTAAACTGTTTCTCTTTCTTTAACGCTTCCGTTAACTGTCTAATTTCTTGTTTCTGTTCAGCAATGGTAAATTTTGCTTCTGCAATATCGTAAGACACTTCTTTCATTGCGCTCATTTTTTTCCTCCTGGGTTGTTTGATAAATAATCTTTGCCACGCCACCTAGCCCAACCATCCCTGATTGGTACTAACTCCAAATTAAAATTACCATCTCCTGGTTCGTATTCCACCACAGCAATACCTTGTTGCCAATCCTCTGAACGATACAACGGTTTTCCGTCAAGGTCGTGCCCGCCACGGGTGCTTGGCACAGCACCATCGGTGCGCGCTAAACAACCTGGTGACGCAGCCAAGATAGTCCTAGCCCCGTCATAGTCGTCGCGGGTTCGTTCAGCCCATTCACGCCTGTGGATATGTCCAAAGATCACAGAGGTTTTTACGGTTGACAAATATTTATGGGCGGTACTTCCTCCGCTGGCGACTTTGTCGCCGTGGATAATATGCAACCGTTCGTTAATCCAATGCGCACCTGTTGGGTATCCGCTGAGATACGTCACCTGAGATTCATCTAAGCGACATAGATACGGAACAGACATCACAGGCCATTCGTGCGGGACTTTGCCACGCCTCAACCCAAACGCTGCTGCTGCCGAGTCCAACACATAGTTGCCTAAGCGTTCCTCATGGTTGCCTGCAATCCAAACAATTTTGGCTTGCGGTGCAATCGTGCGTAGTTGCGCGCATAGTTCGGTAGCGCGATCTATTGCTGCTTGTGTTGTTCGTGCAAACGCTGGCGTGTAGCGGTACTTGCCGAACTCGCACAAGTCCAGGTTGTCTCCAACTAACACGATTTGATTTGGTTTGGCTGCTTTAACAATCTTCAAAGCAACATCAATAGCCTGTTCGTCGTGGATTGGTTCTAAGACATTGCTGTTTGCATGGAAGTAACCAAGTTGCATGTCTGGCAGGATGACTGCTGTTTGATATTTAGATTTAGATGCAACGTTTGGCGACAGTTTTGGAACACGATACTGTTTGCCTTGTCCGATAATCGGCCATGCGGGTGCGTTTGATTTCCGTAGATCATCAGCCAGTGACATGTATAAGTTCTCCTCTGCGGTAAGCAGTAATCGAACCCACACTGATCCGATGACCACGGTTTTCTAAAACTCGGCTAATTGCCGGTGCAGAAATAGTGTAGTCGTTTAACGCAGCGAGAAGATCGGCTTTGTCTTGGGCATCAAGTTTGTTGATGATCTGTAACAGCATCGGTATTCTGCCGCTAACTAATTTGCTACTTTTTATTTCTTCCATCAGACTTGGCTTCACGGACTTTTTTGGCGTACTCAACGTTTGCCCCCTCGATTGTTTTGGTAAGTTTTTCTATGATGTCCCACAGTTCATCGGCTTGGTTTCGTGAAGGTGTGACCTTCAGCAAACTGTCACGGATGAGCATGAGTTCAACGGTAGTGAATCCCCTCGCCATTTGCAAGCACCTTTCAGTCGGTTTAGTTGTGCTTGGACCTTACATGGTCTGTGAGCGCAGTGTCAATTCTATCTACTTTGTCTTCTGTCCGGTTCAAAGATTTGTGCATGGTACGCAGGATGCCTTGTACCACTTGGTGGTCTGCATGGTTTTCTTTGCCTAGTTTGGCAATAACGATTGCTAACAGACCAAAACTACCAGTAACGACAGCAGCCCAAACAGCATCCATGTCATACGGCTTTCGCAGCAACAAAGGCTGCAACGGCAGGTGGGACTTGGTTTCCTTGTGTGTAGCGGATGTGCCACGGCTCTGATTGGACTTCGTGTGAGAAGCCGTAGAGGTGTTCGTTCTCTAGCATCCATGCCAAACGTGGACCTGATGCTGTAGCCACATCGACTGCGATACCCATGTTGTGTTGTGATTTGCCTGGTGTTGCTAGGCAGGCTTGACCTTTTTTGAGATACCATTTTTTTCCTTCAAAGGTACGGGTATCTGGGTTGCCTGTTGGTTCTAGTTGGTACCTTAAAAAAAATGCTTTGGTTTGGGACTCTAGTGTGCGATATGTGTCGCCGCTACTAGTCGGAGTCAGTTTGATACCAGCCTTTTCTGCGGCATCTACCATCGCTTCCCAAGCGTCGGCAGCACAATGGTGGAGTGTGCCACCAATAGTTTTGCGTAGTTTGTCTGCGGCTAGTTTGCCTGGGACAGCACCCTTAAGATGGTCACAAAGTTTTACAGGCACAACAGGGTAAGTCACTAGCAATCCCACTTTCGTAACGCCAATGCTTTACGTGTCGGTCTACCTTGAGAATCCTTCATAGGTCCAGGCATACCACCCATTCTTGCACAAAAAGATTTACGACGAGCAGCATCTTTGGGTGACTTCGCTGCCTGCTTTGCTGACACAGGTGGTTTCAGATTCATACCTTGTGCTTTAGCAGACGCACGACCTTTAGCGTTCAAACCGCCAGTAGGATTCTTGCCTTCTTTGCGTTGCCACGCAGCGGTCTTAGCCATTACTTATCAGATTTTGCGCCGAACGCGCTGTTGATTTCTTCCATTGTAAGTTTGCCATCAAGCGAAGCCTGAGCAAGTTTCTGTACCACTGTTGCACAAGCAGCGAAACCAGCAAGCACAGCCGACTTCCAAATTTCTAGTTCAGGGGCAATCACAGCACTACCACCAACGATAGCCAACGCTGAGGACAGGAACACTGCCACGATACGACCGAGGATGTCTTGTGCTTTCTTCATTCTGATTCCTTTGTGCTAAGAGTTAATGCTGCGTGTAACACTAATGATACACCAACCACCCATATGGCTTGCCGGAGTGTTGGGCCTGACAGGGTGATCAAGACTAGACCGGTGCCTGCGTATGTCCATGCGTTGTCTTTGATGAGGTTGGTGAGGCGTTTCATTTCCGTTTTATCTTACTACCTGCTGCTGTGAGGGTTGTTCCTGCTGCGATGGCGATGAGGGTGCGACGTTCTCCTACAGGGATGTTGGAACCTGTTGGCACATAGTCGTCGAATCCGCCAAAAATGTTGATGGTTTTTTCGAAGGCTTTACGGACTTTGGTTGGGGCTGCTTGGACTGCGGCTGTGAGTTCGGCTACCTGGGTTGCGTCTAGTTGTGCGACTTCGATGGTGGCAAAGATTTCTGTGGCTTGTTCTTCGGTGATGACAGCCAACACATCAGGGTTGGTGGCGAGGGCTTCGGCTTGGTCTGGTGTTACTGCGGTGGCAAGGATTTGGGTGATGAGTGCTACTGCTTCTTCGGGGGCAAGGTCTGAGATTGTGTCCACAACGGCAGTGAACTCCTCTTCCGTTAACGGTATAGATGTGTCACCAGCGTCTAGGAGGGCTTGTACGAGTTCGGGGGGTAATTCAGCAATAAGTTCTATTGGAAGCGTGTCAAGCGTTTCTGGTGCGTCTGGCAGGGTATCTGGTGGCAGAGGCATAGTGTCGGGTGGGTCAGGTAGTAGCCCGACAAACGGTAGCGTTTCAGATGGACAAACAGTAGCGTTTGACCCATTACACAAGTCTTCCGAAGTCGGAATAGGTGTGTCCACAGGGTAAGGCATTGTGTCCACAATTTCGGGAGGGAGATTTAATGTTTCTGGTGGATATGTTTCAATCTCTGGTGGTGGGTCTGGTATCTCTGGCATGGCTGGCGGCTCTATTTGTGGTAGAGGAACCGTTGCTGGCGGCTCTGGCATTGTTGGCTCTGGTGGGATTGTGGCGATTGTTTGAAGTGTCGTAGTAGTCAAGTTTGGTGGTGCAGCCACAGTCGTGGATGGTGCAATAGTAGAAGTGGTCGTCGTTGTAGTCGTGGATGTTGTTGTGGATTCCCATGAGGTTGTTGTCTCCTGAATAGTTGTTGTCGTATCTGGGATAGTGGTATCTGGAACCGTGGTTGTAGTGGTTGTTAATCCATCCCAAAGAGAAAGATTGCTGATAGTTAAATGCCCTGGCTGGCAGCAAGAGTCTGTCGAGTACTGACGAAACGTAAAGATGTCACCCTCTTGAACAGGTATTGACATTGAACCTGTCGCATTGTTTTGTTGCGTAATCAACGTGTAAACCCCATTGATACCGTACTGTGGTGGGTCGTATGACCAGCCGTCGTTGGTTTGGTATGTCCAAGTAAAATCTATTGTGTCCACATCCGCAGGGATTGTGGTTTCAATCTTCACCCAATGCGCTTGACCGCTGCAACCACCGTAGTCAGGTCCGTGAAGGGTAATCGAAGTGCCAATTACTTCAACAGAACCGTTGCATGCTTGCGATTGGCTGTATGTCCAGTCTCCT
>Ga0209297_1000198_pt1 | contig 40491 bp, 42 predicted proteins | sample S_130805_MF_Meta_FD_187322 | JGI IMG/M metagenome (GOLD analysis project Ga0209297, IMG submission 187322) | Freshwater microbial communities from Lake Simoncouche, Canada to study carbon cycling - S_130805_MF_MetaG (SPAdes) (version 2) | ecosystem: Environmental > Aquatic > Freshwater > Lake ...
ATTAAAGTTCTTAAAACGATCTGGATATTTCGCATAATCAAACTTGCCGGAGTCAATGATGGCTCCCACAACTGCATTTCCATGTCCAGATAAAAACTTGGTAGCAGAGTGAACTACGACATCAGCACCATGATCAATCGGCCGAATGACAAATGGTGTCGCAACGGTGTTATCTACAATGAGAGGAACGCCGATCTCATGTGCAATTTTTGAAACACCTTGGATATCAAGGATGTCGTTCTTTGGATTAGCAATTGTTTCACCGAAAAATGCTTTCGTGTTTGGTCGAGCAGCTTTGCGCCATGACTCAAGGTCATTTGGGTCTTCAACGAAAGTGACTTCAATACCAAATTTAGGAAGTGTGTAATGAAATAAATTGTATGTACCGCCATAAAGGCTTGGACTTGAAACAATATGGTCACCAGCTTCGGCAACGTTCATGATTGCAAATGAAGTGGCTGCAGAACCGGAAGCGACCAGAAGCGAAGCAACTCCACCTTCAAGTGCGGTAAGTCTTTGTTCCACAGCATCTTGAGTTGGATTCATGATGCGGGTGTAAATATTCCCAAGCTCGGCTAATGCGAAAAGATTTGCGGCATGCTCTGTGTCTCGAAATTGATACGCAGTAGTTTGAAATAGTGGAAGTGCGCGTGCACCAGTTGTCGGATCTGGTACTTGTCCCGCATGTATTTGAAGAGTTTCAAATGACCATTCTGCTGACATGACATTTCTCGCAATCTGAATAGCTGAGGTAGGAGGGCAGAGATTACCAAGACCAATTCAATAGTTCTCACGAGGGTTTCGTACTTGCAAACTGTCCGCATTTGCCCCGTAAGGGGCCAGAACCTGTGAAAAGTTCATGTGGTGTTTAGACCTGCGCCATTCAAGGAAGTTAGATTTACCCCCTAAAGAGGAGAGGCCGAAACTGAAGCGACACGTATTTTTTGCGGAACTCATCGGAACAATGATCCTGGTGGCTTCAATTATTGGCTCGGGGATGATGGCAACAACTCTCACCGATAATGGCGGAGTTCAGTTAGTAATTGCCATGCTTGGTACCGTGCTTGCGTTGGCACTGATCATCGCAACTCTCGGCCCAATTAGCGGAGCACACTTTAACCCCGTGGTTTCTTTAATTGCTTTTGTTACCAAGAAAATAAACGCCAAGACTGCACTCTTTATGATTCTTACCCAGATAGCCGGCGCAATTCTTGGAGCCATCATCGCTAATGTCATGTATGGCCATTCACCACTTGAGCGCGCTACACACGAACGTACAGGTTCAGCTTTATTTATTAGCGAAATAGTTGCAACCGCAGGTTTACTTTTTATCATCCTTGCTATGACTAATGTAGATAAAAGTAATGGACTCTTCTGGGCAGTACCAGCGTGGATCGGTTCCGCATACTTCTTTACATCTTCCACAGCTTTTGCAAATCCTGCAGTGACGTTAGCCCGGGCGTTCAGCGACAGCTTTGCAGGAATCGCTTTGAGTTCTGTTGGATTATTTGTTCTAGCCCAGATTATCGGAGCATTTATTGGACTCGGAGCATCACACTTGGTTGTCAAAAGGAACTCACAATGAAGACTGTGCTTTTTGTTTGCGTGCATAATGCTGGCCGATCTCAAATGGCGGCTGGTTTCATGCGAACTCTTGGCGCGGGAAAAGTTGAAGTTTTGTCCGCAGGTTCTGCTCCAAAAGATTCGATAAACGCAATTGCTGTAGAAGCGATGGCTGAAGTGGGAATTGATATTGCGCACAACGTTCCAAAGATTTTAACTCCAGAGTCTGTTCAAAGTTCTGATGTTGTCATCACTATGGGTTGCGGCGACGCATGCCCCTTTTATCCCGGTAAACGTTATGAAGATTGGGTACTAGAAGATCCAGCGGGCCAAGGAATTGAAAAGGTGAGAGAAATTAGAGATGACATTAAGCGACGAGTTGAAGTTTTACTTTCAGAGATTATTTGAAGTAACTAAATACTTTCTATGTGCGGGAGGCGGGACTTGAACCCGCACGTCCGAAGACACAGGTTCCTAAGACCTGCGTGTCTGCCATTTCACCACTCCCGCGAGAGCGTCGGCCAATTTGAGGCCGATGTAACAAGGGCAAGATTAGAGGAACTAGTGCAATTTAACGAATGCGGATTTATTCACGCTGTAAATCCTTAAGTCAAAGGCATGGAGTATGCGTCAAACGGTAGCCTTGTGCAGGTGTCCTCCCATTCAGAACTCCTAGCCAGGAAAATCACCTCAGCTTTACAAGGGTGCATTGAACGCGGAGAACTTGATTGCGCTCTACCAACTTCCATTCCTTTGGAACGACCAAAAAATCGCGATCATGGGGATTACGCCTCATCCATTGCATTGCAAGTTGCTAAAAGTGCTGGCCTGACTCCGCGCGAGGTGGCGCAACTTCTCAAGAGAGATTTAGAGGCAATGCCGGAAGTTGCTTCCGTTGAAATTGCGGGGCCAGGATTTATAAATATTACGTTGGAGAGAGCAAGCCAGGGTGAAGTTGTTAATGCGATTCTCACTGCCGGAGAAAAATATGGATTCGGAAGCGCTCTTGATGGAGTTGCAATTAACCTGGAATTTATCAGCGCTAATCCAACTGGACCATTGCATTTAGGTCACACACGTTGGGCAGCAGTTGGTGATGCACTCGGCCGAGTTTTAACAGCAGCCGGCGCATCAGTGACACGGGAGTTTTATATAAATGATCGCGGGAATCAGATGGATCTTTTCGGTGCATCAGTTCGTGCGTCGGCACTTGGTCAACCCATACCTGAAAATGGATATCAAGGTGCATATATTGGGGATTTAGCCAAAGCGGTAGTCGATGCAGATAAGTCAATATTGAATTTGCCTGATGGAGAGCAATTAATTGAGTTTCGTGAGCGAGCATACACAGCACAGTTGGCAGATCAAAAGAGGGTTCTTGAAGAATTTGGAACTGATTTTGATGTGTGGTTTTCTGAAAGAAGTTTGCACAGCAGCGGTGCAGTAGAACATGGGTTAGAGAAGTTGCGCTCGCAAGGCCACGTTTTCGAAAATGAGGGCGCAACATGGCTTCGAACAACTGATTTTGGCGACGATAAAGATCGTGTACTTGTTAAGAGCGGAAGCGAACTCACTTACTTTTCATCAGATACCGCTTATTACATTAATAAGCGTGAACGCGGTTTTGATATCTGTATTTATATGCTTGGAGCAGATCATCACGGTTATGTGAACCGACTCAAGGCAATTTCCGCCTGCGCTGGCGATGACCCTAACTACAACATCCACGTTCTGATTGGCCAGCTAGTAAAGATTATGGAAGGTGGCGAAGAGGTCAAACTTTCAAAGCGTGCTGGAACAATTATCACTCTAGAAGATTTAGTTGAAAAAGTTGGAGTGGATGCAGCTCGCTATACGTTAATTCGCTATCCAGTTGATTCGCCAATGGTTCTCGATGTTGATGTTTTAAAGAAGCGCACGAACGAGAACCCGGTTTTTTATGTTCAATATGCACACGCTCGCATCTCTGCAGTTTTGAGGAATGCAGATGAATTGAATATTAAATATTCACTTGCTGATTTTGACCCAGCTCTGTTGGTGCATGATCGTGAGAATGAACTCTTGGGGGCACTTGCCGAATTCCCTCGCGTCGTCGCCGGTTCTGCAGAAATGCGAGAGCCGCACCGCATTGCCCGTTACTTGGAAGAACTCGCTGGCGTTTATCATGGCTTCTATGCAGATTGCAGAGTTTTGCCGCTTGGAGATGAGTTAGCCACCGCTACACACTCTGCTCGTGCAAATTTATGTAAAGCAACCAAACAAGTTATAGCAAATGGCCTAAATTTACTTGGCGTCAGTGCGCCTGAGAGGATGTAACTGTTATGTCAAATGTATGGTCTACAAACGTTTCATTCTCGAATGGCGAGCTCCATCTAAGTGGAATCTCAGCAACTGTTTTAGCAAAAGACTTTGGCACTCCAACTTTTTTTCTTGACGAAGATGACTTTCGTAATCGAGCAAAAACATGGGGAAGTGCACTTAATAGCGCTTTCGGAGCTAATGCTGGACATGTCTATTACGCCGGAAAAGCATTTTTATGCGTCGAAGTTGCGCGCTGGTTAGCAGAATCTGGAATCGGACTTGATGTATGCACAGGCGGAGAGCTTGCTGTGGCAGTTGCTGCAAAATTTCCTGTCGAACGAATTGAAGTTCATGGTAACAACAAATCTGTTGCTGAAATAAACGAAGCAGTGCGCTTGGGAGTTGGAACAATTGTTGCTGATTCCCTCTTTGAGATTGAACGCATTGCTAATGCAGCTAAAGCCCATGGGAAGAAGCAAAGAATTTTGCTCCGCCTCACACCCGGCATTGAAGCCCACACACACGAGTCGATAGCAACTGCTCATGAAGATGTGAAGTTTGGATTTTCTATCGCAAGTGGGTCAGCTTGGAATGCGGTTCTTGCAGTGCGAGAACATTCAGAAATAGAGCTGAGAGGATTTCATAGCCATATAGGTTCACAGATTTTTTCGATGGATGCTTTCGATACGGCAGCCGATCGCCTCATTGCATTCCTTGCGCGTTATCGCGATGAATTCAAAGTGGAACTACCAGAACTCGATCTTGGTGGCGGTTATGGAATTTCATATTTAGAAAGCGATGAAGCGCTTTTGCCAGAAGTTGTTTTGCCTTCACTACACAAGGCAGTGCAAGCTGCCTGTGCAAAACATAATTTGAAAATTCCTAAAGTTTCAATTGAACCAGGCAGGGCAATTGTCGGCCCAACAATGTTTACTTTGTACGAAGTCGGTACAACGAAGAAAGTTGTTCGCGAATCAGGCGAAGCGCGTAATTACATTTCAGTCGATGGTGGAATGAGCGATAACATTCGTACGAGTTTGTACGGTGCCGAATACACCGCAATTATCGCCAATCGTCAATCTGCTGCGCCAACAGCATCATCACGAGTAGTAGGCAAACATTGCGAAACTGGAGACATAGTTATTTCAGATATTGCTCTCGCGGCAGATTGTGTTCCAGGAGATCTTTTAGCTGTTCCTGCAACTGGGGCTTATGGTCGAAGTATGGCTAGCAACTACAACCATGTTCCAAGGCCACCCGTCGTTGCCGTTTCCAAAGGAAAAGCCCGTGTAATTGTCCGTCGCGAAACCGAAGCCGATCTTCTCGGCCTCGATGTGTGAAAGAGTAAGCACATGAATTCATTCTTGCCCGTTCTAAAAATTGGGATGTTGGGCTGTGGAGTCGTTGGTAGCCAGGTTGCCCGACTTCTCAAGGATGATGCGCGCGAACTTTCTACCCGTTCTGGTGCTCAGTTAGTACTTTCAAGAATTGTCGTGCGCGACATGAAGTCGAAACGTGAAGGTCTTGATGCATCACTATTTACCTTAGATGCGCAATCACTTGTTACAGATCCTGAAATTGATATCGTCATAGAAGTTATGGGTGGCATTGAGCCAGCGCGCGAACTTATTCTTCAAGCATTTGCTCACGGCAAATCAGTTGTCACTGCTAATAAAGCGCTCTTAGCTACCCATGGTTCAGACCTTTACAGTGCTGCCGATAAGGCAGGAGTCGATCTGTACTATGAGGCTGCAGTTGCAGGAGCAATTCCGATTTTGCGCCCACTTCGCGAGTCCCTTGTTGGCGACCACGTTAAGCGCATTATGGGCATCGTTAACGGAACAACAAATTATATTTTGACCAAGATGGATGAAGAAGGTCGCGCATTCAATGATGTGTTGGCAGAAGCTCAGTCACTTGGATACGCCGAATCAGATCCGACAGCCGACATAGAAGGTTTTGATGCTGCTGCAAAAGCGGCAATCTTGGCAGGACTCGCTTTTCATACTCGCGTAACTGCAGAGGATGTCCATCGCGAAGGAATTTCTTCAATTACGGCAACAGATGTTTCAGTAGCGAAATCAATGGACCATGTCATTAAGCTTTTAGCAATTGCAGAATTGACTCCGGATGATCAAATTTCTGTTCGCGTTCATCCTGCACTTATTCCTAGAACACATCCATTAGCTGCCGTGCGTGACGCCTTCAATGCAGTATTTGTTGAAGCAGAATCTGCCGGAGAGTTAATGTTTTATGGACGAGGTGCAGGTGGAGCCCCGACTGCAAGTGCAATTCTTGGTGATGTTGTAGCTGTTGCTAGGCACCGCACTGTTGGAGCACTTGGCCCACGTGAAAGCGACTATGCAGATCGGGTGATTGTTCCTATTGGGCAAACAAAGACAAAGTATTTAATTCGACTCAATGTTGCCGACAAGTCAGGCGTGCTGGCTGCGATTGCTCAAGCTTTTGCTACTGAAAAAGTTTCGATTCAAACGGTCAGACAAACTGGTCGTGGAGCAGAAGCAGAGCTCATTATCGTCACTCACAATGCAACTGAAGCATCACTTTCCTCAACTGTTAGACGTTTAACCCAGATGGAAATGGTCAGAAGTGTTGAAAGCGTGATTCGCGTTGAAGGGATTTCTCAATAATGAAAAGTCTCTTTGGTAAAAAAGCTTCCGGCGCACATCAGTGGCGTGGAGTAATTGAGGAATATCGCGATCGCCTACCAGTTTCCTCCAAAACACCATTAATCACATTGCGTGAAGGTGGAACTCCACTCATTCAAGCATCACATCTTTCAGCTCTACTCAATAATGATGTGTGGCTCAAGTTTGAAGGTGCCAACCCAACAGGATCTTTCAAAGATCGTGGAATGACCATGGCAATTTCGAAAGCAGCCGAAGATGGAGCTAAAGCAGTAATTTGCGCCTCCACAGGAAATACGAGTGCAAGTGCTGCCGCGTATGCTTCTAAAGCTGCAATGGTTTCTGCAGTTCTCATACCGCAAGGCAAAATTGCAATGGGCAAATTGTCGCAAGCAGTTATTCATGGTTCAACTATTTTGCAAGTTGATGGCAATTTTGATGATTGCCTTAACTTGGCACGCGAGTTGTCCGAAAACTATCCAGTCGCGTTAGTTAATTCAGTAAATCCATATCGAATTGAAGGTCAGAAAACTGCTGCATTTGAAGTAGTTGATTTCTTAGGTGAAGCGCCAGATATTCACGCACTTCCAGTAGGAAATGCCGGAAACATTACGGCGTATTGGAAAGGCTATAACGAATATCGCAATGACTCGATCACATCACGGCGTCCAAAGATGTGGGGATTCCAGGCAGCAGGATCTGCACCAATCGTTTTAGGAAAGATTGTTACAAATCCTGAAACTATTGCTACTGCTATTCGAATTGGCAATCCAGCATCATGGGAGCAGGCCATTGCTGCTCGTAATGAATCAGGTGGATTAATTGATTCGGTAACTGATGAAGAAATTCTGAGCGCGTATCACTTGATCGCACATAAGGAAGGTGTCTTTGTTGAACCATCCAGTGCTGCAGGACTTGCAGGGTTGATTAAATATCAGCAGATGGGGAAATTACCTCAAGGAAAGCAGATTGTTATTACAGTGACTGGCCACGGATTAAAGGATGTTGCTTGGGCGCTCGAAAGTGCGCCAGCTCCAGTGATAGTCCCTGTAGATGCAAAAGTTGCAGCGCAAGCACTCGGATTGAATTAGGAGAGCGCAATGGCTAAGCCAACTTTTCGTGCAAACCCAATTCAAATTCACGTGCCAGCAACAAGTGCCAATTTAGGCCCTGGCTTTGACTCTCTCGGTTTAGCTTTAGGTTTACACGATCGCTACATCGCACAAATTACTGACGAAGCAAAAATAGATATAGATATTGTCGGTGAAGGTGCAGATACATTGCGACGCGATGAAAAGAATTTACTTATTAAGGCGATGTATGCAGGATTTGATTTCATGGGAGGAAAACCTCGAGGTTTATCTGTGCGTGCCCTAAACGTTATTCCTCATGGTCGAGGTTTGGGTTCATCGGCCGGGGCAATCGTTGGGGGATTAGTTCTCTCACGCGCTTTGGTTTTATCGGGTGACGAACGCATGGTCGATGAAGAATTATTAAATATTGCTTCAAAGATGGAAGGTCACCCAGATAATGTTGCAGCTGCACTTTACGGGGGTGCAACTATTGCTTGGCAGGAAGATCGACATGGCCATGTAATGGCTCGTGCAGTTGCTCTTAGCGTTGATCCTCGAATTAAGGTTTTAGCTTTTATCCCAACACATTCAGTTGCAACTGCAAAAGCAAGACGTTTACTTCCTGAAACAATTCCGCACTCCGAGGCAGTTGCAAATTCCACCCGATCAGCACTATTGGTACATGCGCTAACTCACCGACCTGATTTACTTTTTGCTGCCACAGAGGATTTCCTGCACCAAAAATATCGACAGGAAGTAATGCCAAAATCATTCGCATTAGTTACTAAGTTGCGCAATGCAGGCGTTGCTGCATTTATTTCTGGCGCTGGGCCAACTGTGCTTGTGTTGCATACAGGTGACGCTAAAGAAGTTGGTGAATTATCCCGAGTGGGTGGGGAGCAATTCGCTGTTCAAGAACTATTGGTTTCAGCCACTGGAGCAACGGCGGTTTCAGCCTAAATAAGAGGGGTTGCCAGGTTTTAGCCTCTGATGCTATGGTTTACCCATCTGAACGCCAGGTGGCGAAAGACAACTCAGATAACACATACCAAAATTCACGGGATTTTTCCCATAACTGAAATGAAAATCAATGACTGAAGTAACACCAGTACGCTCGAGCAGCCCCGAACTAGCATCAATGCTTCTACCGCAATTACAAGAAGTAGCGGGTCAATTAGGCGTCGATGGCGCCGCCAAGATGAAGAAAGCTGCACTTGTGCAAGCCATTAGTGATTTACAAGCGGCAAATCGTGAAGCGGCTAAGTTGGAACGCGAAGCAAAGCGAGCAGAGCGAAATAACAACCGCAATAAAAAGCGTCAAGATTCAGAAGCCGACGATTCCGAGGCAAGTGACGATCGCCAAGATTCACAAGGCGATGATCGTGGTCCAGATAACTCAGATCGTGGACGTGATCGCAACCGCGGACGTGACCGCGGACGTGATCGTAACCGCGATCGCGGAAACCGTGAAGAGCGTGAGCCAGTAATTTCAGAAGATGATGTATTGGTACCAGTTGGTGGACTTGTAGACATTCTAGAAAGTTATGCATTTATTCGCACAGGTGGTTACTTACCAGGTCCAAACGATGTGTATATCTCTTTGCAGCAAGTGCGCAAATATGGGCTTCGTAAAGGCGATGTAGTAACAGGAACAGTGCGTCAGGCTCGAGAAGGAGAACGACGAGAGAAATTCAATGCACTCATTACATTGGAAACAATTAATGGAATGGCGCCCGATGAGGCACGCAATCGAATCGAGTTCTCAAAGTTAGTTCCACTTTATCCGCAAGAGCGTTTGCGCCTTGAAACAGAGCCAAACATCTTGACAACACGTGTGATCGACTTGATTGCACCAATTGGTAAAGGACAACGTGGACTTATCGTTTCTCCGCCAAAAGCTGGTAAGACAATGGTTTTGCAATCAATTGCTAATGCAATTACAACCAACAACCCAGAATGTCACTTGATGGTTGTGCTTGTAGATGAGCGACCTGAAGAAGTTACAGATATGCAACGCTCAGTTAAAGGTGAAGTTATTGCGTCTACTTTCGACCGCCCTGCAGATGATCACACCACTGTCGCCGAGCTTGCAATTGAGCGAGCAAAGCGTTTAGTTGAACTTGGTCATGATGTTGTTGTCCTTCTTGATTCGATAACTCGCCTTGGTCGCGCATATAACATTGCCGCACCTGCAAGTGGTCGCATCCTTTCAGGAGGCGTTGACTCAGCAGCTCTTTATCCTCCAAAGAAGTTCTTCGGTGCAGCTCGAAATATCGAAGATGGTGGCTCACTAACAATCCTTGCAACAGCACTTGTTGAAACTGGATCGCGCATGGATGAAGTTATTTTCGAAGAGTTTAAGGGCACAGGAAATATGGAACTTAAACTTGATCGTCGTATGGCCGATAAGCGAATCTTCCCAGCCGTTGATGTTGATGCATCGGGTACTCGTAAGGAAGAAATTCTTATGGGTAGTGAAGAGTTAAATATTGTTTGGAAGTTGCGTCGCGTGCTACATGCACTCGAGCCACAACAAGCACTTGAACTTCTCTTGGAAAAGATGAAGGGTACGAAATCCAACGTCGAATTCTTGATGCAAATCCAGAAGACGACAGTTGGGCCAGGTAACGAGGGTTAATTACGCCTGCAATTAAGACCGATTTCCAACAGGGGTGGGTCTAAGGCTATTCTTGCCAAGTTCAGAGCTGGTTCACGAAATTCCGCAAGGAAACGACCCAGCACTATTGAAAGGGAAAAGAAATGAAGAAAGAGATTCATCCGCAATATGGTGAAACTAAAGTCACCTGCGGTTGTGGCGAGACTTTTGTAACTCGCTCAACTGTTCCAAGTGGTTCTATCTACGTTGAAGTCTGTTCCGTTTGCCACCCTTTCTACACAGGCAAGCAGCGCATTCTTGATACTGGTGGACGCGTTGCGAAGTTCGAAGAGCGTTTCGGAAAATCTGGCGCCAAGTAGCTTTCTAAAAAGACCGCATTCGTTACTCATGTAACGGTTGCGGTCTTTTTCTTTCCCAAGGTTGATCCAAAGTTCGCGCACATTAATCAGAAAGCGAGGTCAGGCGAAATGAGCAACAATGATCGCTTCGCTCTTGCTCACGAACTTGTTAGCGAATACGCAACCCTCGAAGCGCAAATGGCCGATCCAGATATTCACAATGATCAAGGTAAAGCGCGCCAACTTGGTCGCAGATATGCCCAACTTGGTCCCGTAGTTGCGGGTTTTCGTGAATGGCGATTGGCAGAAGACGATTTAGCCGCTGCAAAAGAATTAGCTGAAACAGATCCAGATTTTGCATCTGAAATCGCCGGGCTTGAACAAGTGCGCGATGTCGCCGCAACCAAGCTAGAAGAACTTTTACTGCCTCGTGACCCTAATGATGATCGAGATGTTATTTTAGAAATTAAAGCAGGAGCTGGTGGTGATGAGTCCGCTCTCTTTGCGGGCGACTTATTGCGAATGTATTTAAGGTATGCGGAAAAGCAGGGCTGGAAAACTGAAGTCATTGATGCAACCGAAAGTGATCTCGGTGGGTATAAAGATATTTCCGTCGGTGTGAAATCTAAAGGTGTTGCAGAGCCAGGGAAATCTCCTTATGCGCGGCTGAAATTTGAAGGTGGAGTGCATCGCGTTCAGCGGGTTCCAGAAACTGAATCTCAAGGCAGAATTCACACATCAGCAGCAGGTGTAATGGTCTTGCCGGAAGCAGAAGAAGTTGATGTTGAAATTAATATGAATGATTTACGAATTGACGTGTATCGTTCAAGTGGCCCAGGTGGACAGAGCGTTAACACAACGGACTCCGCTGTGCGGATTACGCACGTCCCTACCGGGATTGTTGTTTCATGTCAGAACGAAAAGAGTCAATTGCAAAACAAAGAATCAGCACTTCGTATCTTGCGAGCACGCATGCTCTTGGCTGCACAAGAAGCTGCACAAGAAGCTGCCTCTGCTGAACGCAAGAGCCAAGTCAGAACCGTTGACCGAAGTGAGCGAATTCGAACCTATAACTTTCCTGAAAACCGAATTAGCGACCATCGTGTGAACTTCAAATCGAACAACCTTGATGCTGTACTCAATGGCGAATTGGACCCAATGATTCAAGCGCTATTGGATGCCGACAAAGCTGCCAAGTTGGCTTCGACGAAATAAAGGGTTTGTAAAAGTGAATGTGAGAGAAATACTCAGTCCTGCAAAAGCAGAATTAGCATCCGCTGGATTTGAGGAAGTTGACGCCGAATATTTACTCGCTCATCTTCTAGGCATTTCGCGCATGGAACTTCATCATCCACTCAGAGTTGAAAGTGCGTTGGGTGCATTTGAGGATGCAGAAGATCTAGAGTGTTTATACAAGCAATTACTTTCTCGCCGATTAACCCACGAACCAATTCAATACATCACAGGACTTGCATACTTTGCTGATCTCACTCTTCATGTTGGTCCAGGGGTTCTTATCCCGCGTCCTGAAACCGAATTGATGATTGATCGAATAGTTTCACATCTAAAAAACCTTAACGCTCCATCGAGCGTGATCGACTTAGGTGCTGGTGCTGGTTCCCTCGCTTTGGCTATTGCGACACAAGTTCCAACTGCTCATGTTGTTGCGGTAGAGATAGCTCCTGAAGCTGTTTTTTGGCTTCGGAAGAACATAGAAGCAGTAGGGGCTGATGTTCGAATTATTGAAGAAGATGTAGAAACTGCGCTAGAAGGCGTCAAAGCGGATTTAATAATTGCAAACCCACCATATGTTCCAAACGAGGAAAAGATTCCGAACGAAGTAAAAGACTTTGAACCTCATGTTGCTCTTTTTGGTGGTCCAGACGGAATGGATGTACCACGCCGCTTTTATAGAGCAGCATCACGTTTACTCAAATCAGGTGGATTGTTTATTTCTGAGCACGGAGAAGAACAAGGCCCTGCAGTCGTGCAAGCGCTTTCTGAAGATTTCCATGAGATAACTTTGCACAACGATCTTACTGATCGCCCACGCTGGACATCTGCGATTCGGAACTAATATGAGCGTTACTACCGAGCAAGCAGCAGAATGGATTCGATCGGGATACGTGGTGGTTGTTCCACTCGAACACGGATATTCATTTGTAGTTGATGCCTTTAACCATGATGCTGTTCGCACGATGCATGTCCTGCGTGGAGTTAGTTCTGGCGTGAGTGCACAAGTCCTGATTGCTGGAATGCAGACAGCGCCCGGAATAGTTCGCGAAATTTCATCCGATGTGAAAATTCTGATGGAGAATTTCTGGCCTGGGCTACTTTCTATACATCTTGCGCCCAATTCAGCGTTAGCGTGGGATCTAGGTGACGGTGGTGCGCTTAGTGAAATTTCAATTCGAGTACCGTCATCGCAATTTGTTTTGGAACTATTAAAGATGACCGGTCCACTTGCCACCGCAAGCATTTCACCTGTGGGGCAAGGTCCAACGCGCATTCTTGATTCCGCCCTACAAAGTAAATCTGAAATGATCCGCATATGCGATGAGGGAGAATTACCGCAAGGCCCGCTCTCAAGCATTGTTTCGGTTAAAGGTGGACGTATTTCGATGACGCGAGTTGGCGCACTTTCTTTCGAGCAGTTAAGCGCAAAAGTGAGTGGAATTGCGCCGTCAAGTGACCAAAAAACCTAACTAACGCCTAGGCTACATCTCATGTCACAGACACCTTTTTACGGACCAGATTTCGAACTGCTCTCGCAACAAGACTCAGATATAGCAAAAGTATTGCTCTCTGAATTAAAGCGCCAACAAACTACGCTTCAACTCATTGCAAGTGAAAACTTTACTTCGCGTGCGGTTCTTGCAGCGCTTGGTTCAACTCTTTCAAACAAATATGCAGAGGGATATCCAGGAAAGCGCTACTACGGTGGATGTGAAGAAGTTGATGTTGCAGAGGTAATAGCAATAGATCGTGCGAAGTCGTTGTTTGGGGCAGAACATGCCAACGTCCAACCTCATTCAGGAGCAAGTGCAAACGTGGCAGTGTATGCAGCGTTTACAAAACCTGGGGACACTGTGCTTGCTATGTCACTACCTCATGGCGGACATTTAACACATGGGTCTAAAGTAAATTTTTCAGGAAAATGGTTCAATATTGTTTCCTACGGCGTACGTCAAGAGGACGAACTCATTGACTACGACGAGCTCCGGGATTTAGCAATCAAGAACAAACCAAAAATGATTTGCTCTGGAGCAACTGCGTATCCGAGTTTGATTGACTTCAAAAAAGTTCGAGAGATCTGTGATGAGGTCGGCGCAATCATGTGGGTAGACGCTGCACACTTTATTGGGCTCGTTGCAGGCAAGGCGATCCCTTCACCAGTTCCATTTGCGGATGTTGTTTCGTTCACAACCCATAAAGTTTTACGCGGACCACGTGGTGGAATGATTTTGAGTAAAGCAGAACACGCTCAAGCAATAGACAAGGCAGTATTTCCCGGAATGCAAGGTGGGCCGATTATGTCCGCTGTCGCAGGCAAGGCGATTGCACTCAAAGAATGCGCACAACCTGCCTACCAGCAATATGCCAAGGACGTTATTGCCAACTGCAAAGTACTTGCTAAAAGCCTTGAAGATGAAGGAATGCGCGCTGTTTCGGGGGGTACGCAAACGCACCTCGCCCTCATCGATATCAGAAATACAAAAGTAAATGGAAAAGTAGCGGATGAACGCTGTGGCTTAGCTGGAATTGTTCTTAACAAAAATGCCATACCTTTTGATCCAGAATCTCCTGCAGTAACGAGCGGAATTCGTGTTGGATCACCCGCAACTACGACTCAGGGCATGGGCCCAAATGAGATGAAATCAATCGCATCTCTTATCGCGCGCGCAATTGCAACCGATGATGAGAAGAAACTTTCAGCAATTCGCGGAGAAGTTCAAGCATTAACAGCGCGTTTTCCAATTTACTCCGCCTAATAGCAAAACAAGCTCATGCGTGAATATCTCATCACCACGTTACTAGCAGCAGTGCTCTGCTATTTGGTTACACCTTTCGTCAGAACACTTGCCCAAAAAATGGGTGCAGTTGCTCACGTCAGAAGTCGAGACGTTCACACGTTGTCAACTCCAAGGTGGGGAGGACTCGCCATGTGGATTTCAATGTCTCTCACTTTTTTAATTGTCGACCACCTTTCACTGGTCGGTAAATCATTTGGCCATGAACTACTGGGCATATTTCTTGCATCTACTTTTATCATCATTCTAGGAATGGCAGATGATCGCTATCAGCTAGATGCTCTGACTAAATTAGCTGGCCAAGCACTAGCAGCAGGAATTTTGTTGTTATACGGAATTCAAATTCTGTGGTTGCCGATAAATGGAGTGATTACTTTACCTCCAAGTATTGGACAACTTTTAACCGTAATAATTGTGTTGGTGACTATTAATGCGGTCAACTTCATTGACGGTCTGGATGGTCTTGCTTCGGGAATTATCGCGATCTCAAGTGCATCATTTTTTGCTTTTGCATATTTACTCGCAGTTGTTTATGGATTCAGTCGCGCTGGCTCTCCATCCCTTGTGACTGCAGTCATTATTGGCGTTTGCATAGGCTTTTTACCCCACAATTACTATCCGGCTAAGATATTTATGGGTGATTCAGGGTCCATGTTTTTGGGCTTATTACTTGCAGCGTCTGCAATAACTCTAACTGGACAAGTTGATGCGAACGCAATTTCTGCCGAAAACAGCGGTCCAACTCTTTTGCCACTCCTACTTCCTTTTGCTGTACTAGCTATTCCGCTTGCGGATTTAGTGCTTGCTGTGATTCGTAGACTTAGTTCTGGACGTTCACCATTTGCACCAGATAAGGAACACCTGCATCACCGACTTCTGACTGCCGGTAACTCACATAAAAAAACTGTTTTGATTATGTATCTGTGGACTGCAACACTTGCAGTTCCCGTAACAGTAGCTGCATTTACGCCGTTGTGGATTGCGATACTTGCGGCAATAGTTCTTGGATCACTTTCTCTCTTACTTACAAAAACTAAAAAGAGTTTAGTATGAGTAACTCGGTGGAATTAGATATGGGCAAAGGTGCCCTTATTCCATCTTTAGTTGTTGGAGTGTGCGGTTTAATTGCATCGGGATTTTTGAGGGGGTCGTCCGGAATTTTAGGAGCGCTTCTTGCCCACGTGGTTGTAATAATTTTTTTCATAGTCCATTTGTTCGTTTCAAAAATTTCACGCAATCTCGATCCCATGATGACGATGATTTTTGCTCTCATTTCATATTTTTCGAAGATGATTATTCTTGGGGCCTTTATGTTGATTCTCATGAGCGCTACCAATCCAAAGACGCTTGATCGGCCAAGTTTTGGACTCGTTGCGGTGGCAATTACACTCGCCTGGCTCGGCGGAGAGATTCGGGCTTTCTTAAAATTGCGTTTGCACCTACCCTTACCCAAGATCGAAAGTTCTGGAAAAGTTTCTGGAGCACCAGGTGCGGATGTGAATAAGGATGGAGAAAACTAATATGCCCAAGCAAGATGACAGTGCATTTTGGACGATTTTTGCCTATCTTGTTTCTGGTTTAGCTTTTTGGGGCGGAATGGGCGCAGTGGCAGACCATTTCCTTCACCAGCACTTCCTGATTTTCATTGGCCTGGCTGTTGGACTAGCGGCCGGACTATCCCTGATTTGGCTTCGTTTTATTCGCCAATAGCGCTTCAAGAGAGACGGATTTAACTCCAAATTCCAACTCTGCCGGTTTGGCAGATGGCGACCCAAGGCTCTAAGTTAAGCCCCGAAAGCCCGCACTCCACAAAGGGAGTTTGATTTTGTCAGTTTCACTGCGTATGGCCGAGGATGGATTTGTCCCGCCGAGTGCTTCCGACTTCTTTTTCAATCCTATATTTGGAAATAACATTTTATTTACTAAGCCTGTTTTGCTTGTTGGGTTATCTGTAGTCCTAATTTCAGTCTTCTTTATAGCATCCTCTCGCAAGGCAGCAATCGTTCCGTCCAAGCTTCAATTCGCAGGTGAGGGTATTTATTCCTTCGTTCGAAATAGCTTGGGAGAAGAAGTTATTGGGCCAGAATTCTTGCGCTTTGTCCCATTCTTGTTCACCCTGTTCACCTTCGTTTTATGCAATAACATTTTTGGGGTTATTCCACTACTTCAGTTCCCGACGATGTCGCATATCGGATTCCCAATCGCATTAGCCATATTTACGTATTTTGTTTACCACACCGTTGGAATTCGCAAGCACGGAATTGTTAAATATATAAAAGACATTTGCTTTATGCCTGGCGTACCAAAATATATTTATGTGATTCTTACTCCTGTTGAATTTGCAACTTATTTCATTATTCGTCCAGCTACTCTATCTTTGCGTCTGTTTGCAAATATGTTTGCCGGCCACTTACTTCTTCTGGTTTTCACTGTGGGTGGCGAGTATTTATTAACAAGTACGATCTTGATGAAAGCTTTGAGTATTTTTTCTTTCGGATTTGCAGTAGGCCTTTCATTCTTCGAACTTGGAATCGAGTGTTTACAGGCCTATATTTTCACTCTGCTCACCGCGCTATATATTGCTGGCGCATTGGCAGACGAGCACTAAAAATAGATTTGGCTAGAGGAACCTCTAGTCATTACGTGAAAGGGAAGTTACATGACAGGTACAATGGCAATTGTAGGTTTCGGCCTCTCAACAATCGGTCCCGGTGTTGCAACTGGTCTGGTTTTCGCCGCATATATCAACGGAGTAGCTCGTCAGCCTGAGGCACGTGCCCTTCTACAACCAATCGCATTCCTTGGATTCGCGTTGGCAGAAGCGCTTGCTCTTATCGGCCTCGTGCTTGCTTTCGTTCTCAAATAAAAACGCGACGAACGTACTAGGAAGTTAGGAGTAATGCATGAGCAGTAACCTTTGGATATTTGCGGCTAGTGAAGCGGGACCAAGTCCTGTCATCCCAAACCCTGCCGAAATTGTTGTCGGGTTAGTTGCCTTTACGATTTTGTTCTTTTTGCTTCGCACTAAAGCGGTGCCTAAGTTTGAAAAGGCATATCGTGATCGCACTGATGCGATTCAAGGTGGACTAGAGCGTGCGGAGAAAGCACAACGCGAAGCTGCGGCAAATCTTGAAAAGTATCAAGCACAGTTAGCAGATGCACGTGGTGAAGCGGCCAAGATGCGCGAAGAAGCGCGTACCGAAGGCGCGGTCATCATCGAACAAATGCGAACTACTGCTCAAGAAGAAGCGGCTCGCATTACTTCAGCAGCTCGCGCTGCAATTGAAGCTGAACGCAAGCAAGCACTGAATTCGCTCATGAATGAGGTCGGATCTATTGCTACAACACTTGCGTCAAAAATTGTTGGGGAAGCACTTGATGATCAAGCTAGGCAGTCTCGAGTTGTTGAAAGATTCCTTGCTGATATGGAGGGGTCCAAGTAACAATGACACTTTCCATGAAAGGAACAAGCAGACTTTCGTTGGTCTCAACGCGAGCTATTCTCGAAAAGCAATTGTCGAGTCTAGATTCAGTAGGGATTGCACGTTTGTCCGCCGACCTCTTTTCTATGGTGAGAGCGTTGGATTCTTCGATTGCCTTACGTCGAGCGTTCACAGATACCGCTCGTAGCGTCGACGATAAATCGGCTTTAGCTGGCCAACTCTTCAAGAAATCTGTTGCAGATGGCTCGCTCAACCTCTTTACTCAAATGATTGCGCTTCGCTGGTCATCGCCCAAGGATTTAGCTGATGTTGTAGAACGCCTAGCTGTTGAAGCACAAGCTGCTTGTGCAGAAAAAGATGGCGAGCTAGATGCGCTAGAAGCAGAGATCTTCATTTTCTCTCAGAGCGTGATTTCGAATCCAGAGTTAAGGGCGCTTTTCGCGGATCGTTCCATTGTTGCTGGTCAACCCCCAAAGAGTGTGCTTGTAACTTCACTACTCAAGGGCAAAGCCACTAAATCGGCGATTGCGTTGATTTGCTCATTGGTCGATCATCCTCGTGGAAGAAATATTGAGAATGGCCTAGAAGAATTATCAGAAATTGTGTCAGCTCGTCGCAATCGTCTGATAGCGCACGTAACGACTGCGACCGAATTAACTTCAGCTCAATTAGACCGCTTAGTTAAATCACTTTCACAAAAAGTTGGAAATCAAGTAAGAGTTAATGTTGTAGTCGATAAATCAGTTGTAGGCGGACTCGAAGTTCGCTTTGCAGATGAGCTTATCGACGGAACGCTAGCTACTCGTTTGACTCAAGTTGACCGCGATCTTGCCAGCAAGAGCGCGTAAGAAATTTCACAAGAGATAAGGGAGAATAAAATGGCGGAACTCACGATCCGGCCCGAAGAGATCCGTGATGCCTTAGCGAATTTCGTTAAGTCATACGATCCAGGAGTCGCGACTCGAGACGAGGTTGGTACTGTCACGCAAGCCGGCGACGGTATTGCTCGCGTTGAGGGTCTGCCTTCCACAATGGCTAACGAATTGCTGCAATTCGAAAATGGCACATTGGGTCTTGCTCTTAACTTAGACGTTCGTGAAATCGGTATTGTAATTCTCGGCGACTACGCAGGAATTGAAGAAGGAACATCTGTCCGTCGCACAGGAGAAATTCTTTCTGTTCCAGTGGGAGATGCATTCCTTGGAAGAGTTGTTGACCCACTTGGTCGCCCAATTGATGGCAAAGGTGAAATTAAAGCTGAAGCACGTCGTGCACTTGAATTACAGGCTCCCTCTGTAGTTCAACGCCAACCTGTTAAAGAGCCTCTTGCTACTGGAATTAAAGCAATCGATGCAATGACTGCTATTGGTCGCGGCCAGCGCCAATTAATTATTGGTGACCGCCAGACTGGAAAAACGGCTGTTGCGGTAGACACAATCATCAACCAATTGGAAAACTGGAAAACAGGAGATCCAAAGAAGCAAGTTAAATGTATTTATGTTGCTATTGGTCAGAAAGGTTCGACCATCGCATCTGTAAAGGCATCTCTAGAAGAAGCCGGCGCAATGGAGTACACAACAATTGTTGCCTCCCCTGCCTCTGATCCTGCAGGATTTAAATACCTTGCACCATATACAGGTTCATCAATTGGTCAGCACTGGATGTATGCAGGACAACACGTACTTATCGTCTTTGATGATCTTTCAAAGCAAGCAGAGGCATACCGTTCGGTCTCGCTCTTGCTTCGTCGTCCACCAGGCCGCGAGGCATACCCTGGAGACGTTTTCTATTTGCACTCACGTCTTCTCGAGCGTTGCGCCAAACTTTCCGATGAACTCGGTGGCGGTTCAATGACTGGTCTACCAATTATTGAAACTAAGGGAAATGACGTCTCTGCGTTTATTCCTACTAACGTAATTTCGATTACCGATGGTCAGTGCTTCCTTGAGACAGATCTTTTCAACGCAGGTGTTCGCCCAGCTATTAACGTGGGTGTTTCGGTTTCTCGCGTTGGTGGTTCTGCTCAGACAAAGGCAATGAAGAAAATTGCTGGTCGTCTGCGTTTGGACTTAGCGCAGTTCCGTGAACTCGAAGCTTTCGCAGCTTTTGGTTCTGACTTGGATGCTGCATCAAAGGCGCAACTTGAGCGTGGTGCACGCATGGTTGAACTTTTGAAGCAAGGACAATATTCACCGTATTCACTAGAACGACAGATTGTTTCAATTTGGGCAGGAACTTCTGGCCAACTTGATGATGTTCCTGTCGCAGATATTCGCCGATTCGAAAGCGAACTTCTTGATTTCATTGGTCGCGAGCGTAAGGCAATTTTTGATGTTATTTCTGAGACTAAAGAACTCAAAGATGACACAGTTGCTTCAATGGTCGAGGCTGTTACCGCGTTTAAGACTCGCTTTGTTTCATCAGTTGCACAAGCACTTGTTGAAGCACCAGCAGCAGCTCTTGAGGGCGAGATAAACGAGCAAATTACAAAGCACGTTCCGCCGGCGGTGAAGAAGTAAAAAATGGGTGCCCAACTTCGCGTTTATCGCCGACGGATGCGATCCGTTAAAGCGACCAAGAAAATTACGAAAGCCATGGAATTAATTTCGGCCTCTCGTATTGTCAAGGCGCAACAGCGAGTCACAGCTTCAACTCCTTATGCCAAGGAGTTGACTCGTGCGGTAAGTGCAGTTGCAACATATTCTTCGACGAAACACCCCTTAACCACACCTTCTCCCAATCCAAAGCGCGCTGCGATATTAATTATTTCTGCCGACCGCGGTATGGCTGGTGCTTATTCAAATAACGCAATCAAAGAAGGCGAACAATTAGCTTCAGCTTTAAAGGCGCGCGGGTTAGAAACCAGCGCATATCTAGTTGGACGCAAAGCAGTGAATTACTATCGATTTAGAAAGCGCTCAATTGCAGGATCATGGAGCGGATTTTCAGATAGTCCAACCTATGAAAATGCAAAAGAAGTTGCAGATGCCTTAATTTCTGCATTCCTTGCAGATGCTCAGACAGATGTTAATGGTGTAGATGAGATTCATATTGTTTACACCGAATTTCAATCGATGCTGACACAAAATGCGATGGCAAAGCGCATGTTGCCTCTTGAAGTTATTGAGAGCGATGCACCAGTTCCTAAAGGACTCTTGCCAATGTATGAATTCGAACCAAGTGCGGAGACAGTGCTGAATGCGTTGTTGCCCCGTTATATCGAGGCTCGAGTCTTTAACGCGATGTTGCAATCAGCTGCTTCCGAGCATGCTGCACGTCGTCGTGCAATGAAGTCAGCAACTGACAATGCTGATGATTTGATCAAGTCGCTTACACGACTTGCGAACGCGGCTCGTCAGGCCGAAATTACCCAAGAGATCAGTGAAATCGTCGGCGGCGCAGACGCGCTCGCCTCAGCTAGTGCAGGGAGTGAATGATGTCGGTACAAACAACCAGTAAAGGACGCGTTGCTCGAGTAATTGGACCGGTGGTGGATATTGAATTCCCCGCCGATGCAATGCCCGCGATCTTCAATGCCCTACACGTCGATGTGACCATGAGTGGTCAGACTCGTATGTTGACGATGGAGGTGGCACAACACATTGGTGACAACCTCGTGCGTGCAATTTCTATGCAACCAACGGATGGAATGGTTCGTGGCGCAGAAGTAAGCGACACTGGAGCAGCAATCTCTGTACCAGTAGGCGATGTAACAAAGGGCCACGTTTTTAACACTCTCGGCGAATCCCTTGATGTTCCAACGTCTTCACTTGATATTAAAGAGCGTTGGCCAATTCACCGGAACGCACCAGCTTTCGATCAGCTTGAGTCAAAGACTGAAATGTTCGAGACCGGTATCAAAGTTATCGACCTTCTCACACCTTACGTAAAGGGCGGAAAGATTGGTCTATTCGGTGGTGCTGGTGTTGGAAAGACAGTTCTTATTCAGGAAATGATTTATCGTGTAGCTGAAAACTTCGGTGGTGTATCTGTATTCGCCGGTGTTGGTGAGCGTACTCGTGAAGGTAACGACCTCTTTTTGGAAATGACTGAGACCGGCGTTATTAATAAGACTGCACTGGTCTTCGGCCAGATGGATGAGCCACCTGGAACACGCCTTCGTGTTGCACTCTCGGCTCTAACAATGGCTGAGTATTTCCGTGATGTGCAGAAGCAGGATGTGTTGCTCTTCATTGACAACATTTTCCGTTTCACACAGGCAGGTTCTGAAGTATCAACTCTGCTCGGTCGTATGCCATCTGCAGTGGGATATCAGCCAACGTTGGCTGATGAAATGGGCCAATTGCAAGAGCGCATTACGTCAACTCGTGGTCACTCCATTACATCGATGCAGGCAATTTATGTACCTGCAGATGACATTACTGACCCTGCTCCTCACACTACTTTCGCTCACTTGGATGCAACAACAGTGCTTTCTCGTCCAATTTCTGAGCTCGGTATTTATCCTGCAGTAGATCCGCTGGATTCAACATCTCGTATTTTGGATCCACGCTACATCGGAGAGCACCACTTCCGTGTTGCTAACCGCATCAAGCAGGTTCTTCAGCGCTACAAAGATTTGCAAGACATCATTGCAATCCTTGGTATCGATGAACTTTCAGAAGAAGATCGTATTCTCGTAGGTCGCGCTCGCCGTATTCAGCGCTTCTTATCGCAAAATACTTTCGTTGCTAAGGTCTTTACCGGCCTTGAAGGTTCTTTCGTTCCACTATCTGAAACGATTGAAGCATTCGAAGCACTTGCCGATGGTAAGTATGACCACGTGCCAGAACAAGCATTCTTTATGTGTGGCGGACTCGATGATGTCGAGCGTCGCGCAGCTGAATTGGCTAAGGGTTAATAGGTAAAAACAATGCCATTAAACGTCGAACTAGTATCGCCAGTAGCAAGAGTCTGGTCTGGGCAAGCACAAATGATTTCTGCCCGGACCGTTGACGGTGACTTGGGAATTCTTTCCGGTCACGCACCGCTATTTGGCGTTCTAGTCGATGGGCAAGTCAGCATAAAGGGAACAGATGGAACGGTCACCGAATTCCAAGTAGCTGGTGGATTTATTTCAGTTTCAAACGATCGGGTTTCAATACTTACTGAGACGGCTTCTTAAAATTTTTTAACGCTTGATGTTGTGTTCTGTTTCAATAATTCGAACAGTCTGACTCTGGCCCCGCATAACAATTGAATGGCTTATAGCACCAAAACTTGTGTGGCGAATTCCTTTAAGGAGTTCGCCATCTGTTATTCCAGTGGCAGATAAGAACACATCTTCAGAATTAACGAGGTCTCTCGTAGAGAGAATCTTTGTTAGGTCATGGCCGGCATCAATTGCACCTTGTCGTTCGGCATCATCTCGGGGATGTAATTGACCTTGAATAATTCCACCTAGGCATGTCATGGCAGCGGCTGTGATAACTCCTTCTGGAGTTCCGCCAATTCCCATGAGTAAATCAACTCCCGTACCAGGACGTGCAGCATGGATTGCAGCAGCAACATCTCCATCTTGAATTAAGCGAATTCTGGCGCCTGCATCGCGCAATTGCTGTAGCAATTCTTGATGGCGTGGTCGATTAAGCACAACGACTGTAATGTCACTAACAGAAACCCTTTTAGCTTTAGCAACTCGCTTCACATTTTCGGCAGGGGGAGCGGTGATATCAATAACGTCAGCAGCTTCTGGCCCTGTAACAATTTTATTCATATAGAAAACAGCTGATGGGTCATACATTGTTCCGCGAGGCGAGAGAGCAATAACACTTATCGCTCCACCCATTCCATTTGCAGTAAGTGAAGTTCCATCAATGGGGTCTACAGCAACATCACAACGTGGACCGATGCCGTTACCCACACTCTCGCCATTGTGAAGCATGGGAGCGTTATCTTTTTCACCTTCGCCAATAACAACTACGCCATTCATATCAACGGTATTGATCATCATGCGCATTGCTTCAACTGCGGCGTGATCGGCTAAATTTTTATCCCCGCGACCAACCCATGCAGATCCTGCGAGAGCGGCAGTTTCGGTTACTCGAACGAGCTCAAGGGCTAAGTTGCGTTCTGGACTTGCATTCTCCATCATCACAGTCAGTCTCCTATTTCTCGTGTTATTTCGGCCCCGAGGTTTCGTAATTGTTCTACAAATTGCGGATAGCCTCGATCTATATGAAAGCAATCCTCCACAAGAGTAACGCCGTCACTGACTAATCCTGCCAGAACTAACCCTGCGCCCGCTCGAATATCAGTGGCAGCAACAGGAGCACCTGATAATTGCTCAATTCCATGAATTGACGCGTGATGACCATCGACGCTTATTTGTGCTCCGAGGCGCACTAATTCATTAACAAACATGAATCGGCCCTCAAATACATTCTCAGTAACTATTGCATTTCCTTGGGCTATTGCATTGAGGGAGATAACCATAGGTTGTAAATCGGTAGGAAATCCAGGATAAGGAAGCGTTGCAATATCAATAGCTTGCGGACGAGATTCCATACGGACTCTAATGCCATCTGCAGTAGATGTAATTATTGCGCCTGCGGAAGTCAATTTTTCGAGTGGAACTTCAAGGTCACTCGCACGACCGCCATGAATGGTGATGTCACCTTTTGTCATTGCTGCAGCAAATGCCCAGGTGCCAGTAACAATTCGATCTGGAATGGTGCGGTGTGTTGTTGGATCAAGTTTTTCAACACCAACAATTGTTAAAGTGGGAGTTCCGAGTCCTTGAATATTTGCGCCCATACTGATGAGAAATTCGCCTAAGTCAACGATATCTGGTTCGCGCGCTGCGTTATCAATAATCGTTTTGCCTTTTGCAAGCACTGCTGCTGTCAACAAATTTTCTGTTGCACCAACGCTTGGAAAATCTAATGCGATTTCTGCACCCTTGAGTCCATTCGGTGCAGTTGCAATTACATAACCGTGCTGATTGTGCGCTGTCGCGCCAAGTGATTCAAGTCCTTTAAAATGAAAATCTAGTCCGCGAGATCCAATGGCATCTCCACCAGGGAGTGCAACCTCTGCTTCGCCTAAACGCGCAACAAGTGGACCGAGTACATTTATTGAAGCACGCATTTTTCGAACAAGATCGTAATCAGCACGATGACCAGGAATTTCTGGAACATCGATTGTTATCGTGTCTGCATCTCGGCTTACAGTGCAACCCAACCGAGTAAGCAATTCAGCCATAATCCCAACGTCGGCAATTTCTGGAACATTGGTAATCGTTGTCTTACCTTGGGCTAAGAGAGTGGCTGCCATTAATTTAAGGACAGAGTTCTTAGCTCCGCTGACATGAACCTCACCATGGAGTCGCTTGCCACCGACGATACGGAAGCGTTCGTTTGACATGGGACCCCTTTCAGTTCGAGTGGTCTCATCGTAACTGTCCTTATAGGCTCTACCCATGGTTAATTTAACGAGGATTTATACAAAGACTGGCGATGATGGCACGACTTCCCTAGGAGACATGAGTCGCACCTCAAAAAATGATCCCCGCCTCGAAGCTTATGCAACTGTTGATGAAGCCAACTCATCAATTGGTGTAGTCCTAGCTCTTGGCGACATCTCTGAAGATATTCGTGCGCTACTTGTTCGCATCCAAAATGATCTCTTTGATGTGGGTGCAGATCTATGCACTCCTGTAACTGATGCACCAGCTTTTGAACCATTGAGAGTTCTTGAATCTCAAATTACATACCTAGAAGAACAGATTGATAAATACAACAAAGATCTAGCGCAATTGCGTTCATTTGTTTTGCCATCAGGAACTGGGGCAGCATCTCTCTTGCATGTTGCACGCACAGTCACGCGGCGAGCAGAGCGTTGCACTTGGGCTGCCATTCACGCTTTCGGAGGCGGAGTAAATCCGATAACTGCAAAATATCTCAATCGACTTTCTGACCTACTTTTTGTTTTAGCGCGATACGCAAATAAAGAGATCGGTGACCAACTGTGGGTTCCTGGAGCCAATAGATAATTTTACTTACTGCGTTGCGTTAGGCGTGTACGTGTTTGTATTGAGTTTTTCCGTGGACGGCATGTGGTTGCAGTAAATATCTGTAACTTTTGTAAATGTTTCATCTGAAAATTTCAAAGGCTCGGTGCTGACCAACCACACTGTTGCACGCTCTCGGGCTTTTGTTGAACTTAATAGAGTTCTAATAGTTCCCAAGGCAATTGGCGTCTGATCACTTGTTGAAGTGGGTCTAGAGAGAACCGAATCTATTTGCCACCATTTGCACCCACTAGTTGATGCAAGTTGAATGACACCACACGCCAATTTTGTACAAGTTCCATCCTTCATCTGGTCAGCAAAGAAAGTCTTTTGTCGTAGATCGGAAAGAATTCCACGTTGGTCTGCTTGCGATACTGCAGTCTTCCAATACACATCTTGGAATGATCTCCACCCCTCAAAACTCTTAGGTGGCCAAGCTGGAGATTTAGAGGGCGTCACTTTCACATTTTTTTTCTTATAGACAATCTTTTTCTTTGGCGTAACAACTTTTTTTACTACTGGCTTCTTCGTTACTGTCACCGTAGTGCTTGGTTTAACGCTAGCCGTAGTGCTTGGTTTAACGCTAGCTTTAGTAGTGGGCTTACTGGTGGCTGTACTTGTAGAAGCTATTGTTGGCTTTGAAGTCGGCTTTGAAGTCGGTTTAGCAGTTGCTCCGAATGCCATGGGGGACAGACTCAGCATCACCATTGAAAGTGAAACTGAAAGAACTATGCGGTTTATGAGCGTTCCCATTTGAATGTCCGAATCGAGAAAAAGATTCCTACAACAAGCCAAACTAACAAAATTGCAAATGTCTTTCCGGTTTCCCATGAATGGGCAACTTCGCTATTTGCAAAGCTGTCAGGCAAGAAAACTGATCGCATTCCTTGACACAACCACTTCAGTGGAAAAATCGCTGCGACTTGTTGCATCCACGCGGGAAGCTGGGTAAAAATGAAGAACACTCCGCTAAAAAACTGCAAAATGATAACTACAGGTGAAACCACTGCCGAAGCACCTCGCCCACTCTTTGGAACAACAGAAAATGCAATCCCTAGAGCAGTAGAGCAAGCAGTTCCAAGCACGATAAGCCAAGCGAAAGTAAACCATTTGGAGGCAGAGGTCGGCATGCTCAGACCAAAGAAAATGACTCCACCTGCAAGAAGCAAAATGACTTGAATTAACATTCCCGCAAGAACAAGAATGGTTTTTCCTACGAAATAACTTGCAAGCGGCATCGGGGTTCCTCGTAAGCGTTTGAGGGAACCGAAGTCTCTTTCCATCGGAATGACAATCGCTAATTGCTGAAAACCGCTATTTACTAACCCGGAGGCAATCATTCCAGCGACAAAGTATTGGCTAAAAGTTACACCAGGAGCAATTGTGTCTTTAAATACCGAACCAAAAATCGCGAGAAGGATTAAAGGGAAGAGAAGTGTAAACACGACAGATTCTCTCTGGCGCATGAACTGACGAATTTCCAGTCCACCTCTTCGAATTCCTAAATTAAGCGTGCTCGGCAAAGTTTTCATTCTGCGGTACCAGACTTTTCGCCAATCATTTCGATATAAATATCTTCAAGTGTTGGACGGACAACAGCCAGTTTTGGAATTTCGCCAGTGAATTGTTGACTTAAGCGCTTCACAATTGCAGTAGGTTGCGCGCTTAGCTCTTCGCGCATGATGCCATTTTCTTCCCATTGCACTCTCGCTAATGATGTTGCACGACCACCGAGGTTGGTTGGGGTAGAAGTTTCAATGATCTTGCCGCGATTAATCACTGCAACCCGATCTGCTAAGGCTTCAGCTTCATCCAGATAATGCGTGGTGAGCAATATGGTCGATCCACTATTTTGAAGTTCTCTTATGAGCGCCCAAAATGAGCGACGTGCTTCAGGATCAAAGCCCGTGGTTGGTTCATCAAGAAAAAGAAGTTCAGGGCTTCCGATAATTCCAAGCCCAACATCTAAACGTCTGCGTTGGCCACCAGAGAGTGAACGGATGAGGGCATCCTTTTTTTCAGAGAGGCCAACAGCGTTGATAACTTCTTGAGGATCTCGAGGTTTTGAGTAGTACCCACTGAAGTGCCCAATGGTTTCACTTACTGTTAAATCACCAGCATCGGATGTAGATTGCAAAACTATCCCAATACGATTTCGGAAATCACGCGCACTAGCACCTGAAACTTCTGGATCCATTCCTAATACTGTGACGTCACCCGAATCTCGCTTCCGGAAACCTTCAAGAATTTCTACGCATGTAGTTTTACCTGCTCCGTTTGGGCCCAAAAGGGCGAATATCTCACCTTGGGCAATCGAGAGGTCTATTCCATCTACGGCCTTATTTGCTCCATAATCCTTGCGAAGACCACGAACTTCAATAACGCTCATGTAGCTATCTTGCCACTCTGGGAGAAAAAATGCGAAACAATTAGTCCATGAGCCCGAGACGCAACCATCCAAAAGGGAAAAATGGAGCTCGCAAATCAAACGATGATGAGCGCGAGATAAATACATCGCATGAATCTTTAGAAGAACATGTGGATGGTATTTATCTCGTTCGAAAAATCACAGGATCGAGTTCTAATAAACCTTATAGATGTCCGGGGTGTGACCAAATGATTCCAATGGCAACTCCACATACTGTTGCATGGCTTGAATACGATGTTGAAACACGTAGACATTGGCACAATGCATGTTGGGCTAAGAAATCACAACGTGGGCCAAGAACTGAGAGAACTCGTAACGCTCCTAAGTATTAACCCAAACTTCTTCCATGGAATAACTTCACTACGCTCATAATTATTTTGTCAGCAAATGCGTTTCGTTTAAAACTTGTAAATGCAATCGGGAGTTGGAAACGGGCTTTAACGACCGTGCGAGCATAGGTAAATTCCAGCAGCCCTTCAGGTCCGTGAATTCTGCCGTATCCACTGTCTTTGACTCCACCAAATGGAACTGACGCTACAGCAGCGAATGAAATTGTGGAATTAATAGCAACCATTCCGCACTGCAATTGAGAAGCGATTTTCTTGCCCTGACGTTTTGACCAGACTGAAGCGCCTAGTCCATAGCGTGATGCATTAGAAAGCTTTATAGCTTCATTCATATCTCGCACCCTATTAATAATGATTGTGGGCCCAAACGTTTCATCTTGCATCGCAATGGAGTCTTCAGGAACATTTATTAAAATCACTGGTTCAACAAATGGTGGCTTAACAGAGTTAATTCCTCCAAGTAACGCGCTTCCTCCGCGAGCAATGGCATCTGCAATATGAGATTGAATGATGTCTAGTTGTTTAGGCATTGTGGCTGGCCCGTAGTTGCCGTGCCCTGGTGCGCCGGGTGTGATCTTTTTTCCTGCCTCAACAATGATGTTAATAAATTCATCTGCAACGCTTTCTTCTATATAGACGCGTTCTGCCCCAATACATGTTTGCCCTGCATTGGACATGGCAGACCAAAGCGTAAAATCGGCAGCAGTTTTGATATCAGCATCTTTTGCAACGAGCACAGGATCTTTCCCACCACATTCTAAAATCACAGGAGTCATTGTTGTTGCACACGTTGCTGCAACAAGTTTTGCCGTTTTGGTAGATCCAGTAAATGCCAACTTATCAACTCCACTTTCACAGAGTGCTTTACCTGTTTCACCTAAACCAGTAACAACTTGTAAAATACTTGGATTGGGCGCTACAAGTGCAAAAGTTTTAGCGATCCATACTCCAACACTCGGTGCATATTCGCTGGGCTTAAAAACTACAGTGTTTCCTGCTGCAAGGGCGTAAGAAATTGAACCCATTGGTGTGAATATCGGATAGTTCCACGGTCCAATTACTCCGACTACGCCGACGGGTGAGCGTTCAACCGTTGCAGACATGTTGGCCATGAGTAAACCTGGTTGACGATTTTGTACGCGCAATACTTCACGTGCGTTGCGCGCTGCCCACGTTAAATGACCAATTGCTAGGGTCGCTTCAAGAGATGCGTCACTTAAAGGTTTTCCAGTCTCTTGCGAAATCAATTGGGCACATTCATCAATTCGATCTATAAGCAACGCGCTCCAAGCGAGTAATACTTTGCGCCGTCCTGAAAAGCCCAAATCAGTCCATGCTTGTGCTGCATGTCGGGCATTTGCAACTGCACCACGTACTTCTGAAGATGTATGCACTGCGTGCGTGCTAAAGACCTCCCCCGTTGAAGGATTGCGTGATTCAAAAGTCGAAGTAGCCATTTAAAAAGTCTATCGCTACGGTTGGAGGTAGACTGCCTCAATGTCGGAAATAATTCGCTCAAATACTCAATTGCCCGCAGAGCGCATGCCTTTTATTCTCCGTACGCAGGACAACCTAAAACTTATTGGCGAAATTGCTCGGCCAGTTAGCGAAAAGCATGGGCAATCTCAAGGTGCAATTTTATGCTTGCATCCACTCCCGACTGCAGGCGGAATGATGGATAGTCATATATTTAAAAAAGCTGCCAATCGATTGCCTGCCTTAGCTGGAATTAGCGTAGTTCGTTTTAATACTCGAGGTACGTCAAGTGAAGCTGGAACCAGTGAGGGAAGTTTTGACAATGGAGTAAGTGAACGCTTGGACGTTGAAGCAATGATTGACTATTGTTTTGATGAATTAGCGTTAACCAATCTTTGGATTGTGGGTTGGTCATTTGGAACAGACCTTGCGCTGCAACATGCAAAAGATCCGCGACATAAAGGTTTAATTCTTCTTAGCCCGCCGCTTCGCACCTCAAAACCAGAGCACTTGGTGTGGTGGAATTCAGATCCACGACCGGTGATGGCCCTAGTTCCCGAATTCGATGAGTTTCTCGCGCCAACGCAAGCACGCGAAAGGTTTTCGGTCATGCCCAATATTGAGATCATTGCTGTTGGTGGGGCCAAGCATTTGTGGATTGGGGAACCATCGGTTTATCGCGTACTGAGCGAAATAGTGGCTCGAGTAGCGCCAGAGAAATTGCCGTTGCCGACCGAATATTGAGAGAGAACGGCTTTATAACGAATCGGTAAATGGTATTGACAATCTGTAATGGGAAGAGTTTTATAGCGGTATTGCTATCTGGAAAGGATTCCAGATAGCCGATTACGGAGGGGTGAGCCATCTATGTCCGAGCGCGTTAAATCTAAATCTCGTCGATTCAAATTTCCTGAAGAAGCGAGCGTTATTTTCGCACTCCTTGTTCTCGTTGGCATTGTTGGTTCATTGCGCCCAACATTTTTAAAGCCTCAAAACCTTCTCAACCTTGCAGCTAGTTATTCAATCTCAGCCCTACTTGCAGGTTGCATTGTTTACTTACTATCAATGGGAGAAATTGATCTCTCCTTCGGTTGGATCCTCAATCTTTCTGCTGTAGTTGCAGGTCTTTCAATGATTGCTGGAGTTCCAGTATGGATTGCAATTATTTTAGGCATCGTTGCAGGTGGACTCATGGGAGCGATTAACGGTTTCTTAACCGTAGTCATGAGGTTGCCCCTCATTATTGTCACTTTAGGTACGGCATCGGTATTTCAAGGTATTTCTTTAATCTCCAATAAATCAGGTTCGGTTGTTCCAACAGATGAAAAACTAACATCAAATATTTTCTTCAGGGCCCTCGGTGGTGAAATCGATACACCTGTCCCATTTATTTTAATTTTTGTAGTTCTTGCATTTCTTGTACTTCATTTAACTCTACATAAGACTCGTTTTGGATATCGAATTCTCGCTATCGGTAGTAATCCAGAAGCAGCTCGCCTTGCCGGCATCCCAACCAAAAGAATTAAGATTCTTGTTTGCGCGCTGATGGGCGTTGTTTCCGGAATCGGCGGAGTACTTTTCCTTGGTTTCCGCGGTGCTGTTGATCCAAGCACTGGCGCTAACTTATTGCTGCCAGTTGTTGCAGCCGCAATTATCGGTGGAACACCACTTTCAGGCGGAGCCGGAACTGTATGGGGCTCACTAGTTGGTGCACTTATTGTTGGAGTTATCGGCGTTGGAGTTGTGTTCTTGGGAATCGATGCAGTGTGGAGCACTTTGGTCACTGGTCTGGTAATCATTTTTGCTATCGGAGTTGATCAAGTCGTTCGCGTCCGAAAAAATCGAGCGGGTTAGAAAAATAGGTTTCAACCTTGCCCATAGGGGGCATTGCTTGAATAAAAAAGGGAAGGTAAAGATGACAATCAAGAGCCGTAAGGCACGTTGGAGTGCGTTGGCACTTACTACAGCGATGGTGCTTTCTGCCAGTGGAGTTGCTACTCCTGCGCAAGCCGCGCAGAAGAAGCTCACCATTGGTTTCGTCGTTCACGTAATTGGTAACCCATTTATTAATCAGATTATCGATGGCGCTAAGGCAGCTGCCAAAGATCTCGGAGTAACAATCAAAGTAACTGGCCCAGCTGGTGCTGAAGGCGATGCTCAACTCACAGCAGTGCAGAACATGGCTGCTTCAGGTGTTGATGGAATCGCAACTTCTGTTCCTGCAGCATCAATGGTGAAAGGTCTTAACGCAATCATTAAGGCCGGAACACCTATCGTTCAATTTAACGGACTTGGTGTTGGCGTTAACGGACCATATGTTGGCGAGAAGTCAGTTGAGTCAGGACGTCTTCTAGGAAAGATGGTTTTGGACAAGATTGGCGGAACCAGTGCTAAGGGTGATGTCATCGTCGGAAACTGTTACCCAGGATTCCCAGTTTTGGAAAACCGTCAAAAGGGTGTTCTAGAAAGCTTGGCTAAGGCATCCGGTGTCAAGATTGTTGGACCATCTGATGTGAAGGTTGACTCTGCAGCTAACTTTGCTGCTTGGCAGGGACTTCTCGCAGCAAATCCAAACGCACTTGCAATGGTTGGTCTCTGCGCTCCAGATGTTGAGAGCATCGGAAAAGTAAACGCAGCTGTACCAGGATCAAAGACCATTGGTGGAGGCTATGACCTCACAACAGGAAACCTTGCAGCTCTAGCAAACGGATCTGCTCACATCAGCCTAGGACAGACACCATTCGTCCAGGGTTATCTTCCTGTTTACATCTTGGTTGACAGCATTCGCAACAAGATCAAGATCAACAAGCCAGGCTTCATAGATGCCGGAACTGAAATTGTTACTGCAACTTCAGTTATCGAGCCATTTAAGTCAGCTCCGCTTACATTCGCAGAATTGCAGAAGATGTCAGCTTCGCTAACATTGACTCGCAAGTACTACGACCCACTAGTTAAGGGATACATCAAGGATTGGCGCAAGAATCTCAAGCCAATCGCCGATGAATCTGCTTAATTAAAATAAATAACTAAGTCAATAACCACGAGCGGAGGTCACGAAATGAAGTCCCAATCGATTCATAACGTGATCTCCGTTCGTGGCTTGGCTAAGCGTTACGGTGGAGTAAAAGCACTTAATGGCTTAGATCTAGATTTAGAAGCAAATAAAGTCCATGCCATTGTTGGCGAAAATGGCGCTGGTAAATCAACTTTCATGAAAATTCTCTCGGGTGGAGTTACCCCAGATGAGGGAACAATCGAAGTAATGGGTGAAAAATTCTCATCTTTTACTGTGCAATCTGCCTCAAAAATGGGCATAGGAATTATGTATCAAGAACTGCGATTGTTTCAGCATCGCGATGTGTTAACTAATCTCTTTCCTGATCGCGAAATGCGGGTCGGACCATTTATTGCTAAAAAGAAGATGGCGGAAATCGCAATACCTGTTTTAAAGTCCATTGGACTTGATGTTGATCTGTATCAAACCGTTGGCGAGTTAGCGTTATCTGACCAACAACTTATTGAACTTGCACGCGTTCTCATTGAGAAACCAAAACTTTTAATTCTGGACGAACCAACATCTGCCCTCAATGCACGCGAAAGCAAGCGGTTACTTGATCTTGTGAGATTGCTACCTGAGCAAGGAACAACTGTTCTTTACGTTTCACATAGATTAGATGAAGTTTTTGCTGTTGCTGAGCAGATAACTGTTATGCGTAATGGCTCTCTTGTTTTTTCAAAGCCCACTAAGGATCTCGACATTCCTACGGTTATTGGAGGAATTGTTGGAGAAAAGACTGCTGCATCTATTGCAAAAAAGAAGGGCAGTGTAGATCTTTACACAAAAGCAGAGAAAGTATTGGAAGTTAAGAGCCTCAACAATGGTGGGCAAGTTGTAGATATTTCATTTAATGTTGCTTCTGGTGAAATCGTTGGAGTTGCAGGACTCATTGGCTCCGGTGCAGATGAACTACTAGAAACTCTCTTTGGGGCGCGTCCAAAAGTTTCGGGTTCCGTCAAAGTTCAAGGAGTTGAGAAAGCACATTTAAGTCCTCAGAATTCAGTTCGCGATGGTGTTGCTCTTATCCCTGCAGATCGCAAACGTGTTGGGCTTATGATGGAGAGAACCGTCTCAGATAATTTGTCTCACGTTTCTGTTGGTGGATACAAACAAGGAACAGTACTGATTTCTAAATCAGGACTAGCAACGGCTGCCATGAAGTTAGTTGATAAATTTGCAATTAAAACTGAAAGCGTTCAAGTACGAGTAGGAAATCTCTCTGGCGGAAACCAGCAAAAAGTTGTTATTGGTAAATGGCTTGAAATCGGACCAGGGCTTGTGTTACTCGATGATCCAACGCGCGGTGTTGATATTGGAGCAAAAGTCGAGCTTTTCCGCCTCGTGCGCGAGATTGCTGCTGAAGGAAAAGGCATTTTGTTTAGGTCTACTGAAATCTCTGAGTTAACAACCTTGTGTGACCGCATTGTTGTGGTGAAAGATGGCGTTAGTACCCGTGAAGTCAGCGGTGTTGATGATGCCGAACTCATTAAGTTAATTAACGAATAGTTCTACCTTCACAATCCAACCCGATTGAAATAGAAAGAGGAAAAAAATGGTAAGAAGAGCCTTCACTATGCGTTTGAAGCCAGGAAGTTTGGCAACATATAAGAAGCACCATGATGCGATTTGGGCAGAGATGATTGCAGAGCTTGAAAAGTCAGGTATCGCTGACATGACTATTTTCGAAAACGATCCAGTACTTGTTATGTACTCCGTAATTACAGACGTTGAAGCTTGGGATCGTTTGTGGCACTCAGAAGTTCACGATCGCTGGGCAGTATTGATGGCCCCATTGATGGAGTTCAATTCAGATGGCATTGTGAATTCAACAGAACTTCGCGAAGTTTTTCACTTAGAAACTAACGCTGGTAAGTAAAAAAGATGTCGGCTCAGAAACTTGCTCTCGTAACGGGTGCTAGCCGTGGAATTGGACGTCAGATTGCTTTAGGTCTGGCTGATAGCGGCCATAAAGTTATTGCCGTTTCACGTTCACCCATTAATACAAGCGACCTTTTAGCTAATCAAAAGTCGTCGATCACAAGTATTACAGGTGATGTTAGCGATGTTTCCTTCGTCGAAAGACTCGAGAAGCAAGTTTCTAAAGAGCATGGCGTTGTGCAAATTCTTATTAACGCTGCAGGAGTTTTCGGGCCAATAGATTTGATTCACAATACTGACGCTGCTGAGTGGACAAGAACCATCATTATTGATGCCATCGCGCCTTATTACACCGCTCGTTCTTTCTTGCCAGGCATGCTAAAAAGTAAGTGGGGCAGAATAATTAATTTAAGTTCTGCAGCATCTTTGCATCCGCCAGGGCCACTGAACAGTGCATACGGAACTTCTAAAGTGGCACTCAATCAACTCACCCGCCATATTTCTGCAGAGGTTGCAGGTTCAGGAGTGACTGCAAATGTTATCCACCCTGGCGATGTTCAAAGCGATATGTGGGCAGATATCAAGGCTAAAGCAGAGGCACTTGGCGAAGTAGGTAAAGATTACAAAGCGTGGGTTGATTGGGTAGATCAAACAGGTGGAGATGATCCAAAGAAAGCAATGGATCTTGTTCTTAAGTTAGTCAGCACTGAAAGTGATTCGGTCAACGGAAGATTCTGTTGGATTGATCAACCGCTACAAGCGCCAATTCCAAGTTGGGAAGATCCGGTAGACGCCAGACCTTGGGGCTAACATGACGAAACCTAAATCTGCACTCGTTACGGGAGCATCACGCGGTATCGGCTTTGGTGTTGCATTGCGCTTGGCGCAAGAGGGAATTCAAACAGCAATTGTTGGGCGAGATCGCACAAGAATTGAGCAAGCCGCAAAAAAGATTACTGAAATTACTGGAACACAAGCCCTGGCTGTGGTTGGTGACGTATCTATTTATGGTGATTGCGTAAGCGCCGTAGAAAAAGTTGTAAAAGAGTTTGGCTCCATTGATGTTCTTGTTCCCAATGCAGGGGTTGGAATAATCGGTTCAGTAGATGAATCAGATCCCGCCGATTGGGCATTGATGATGCAAACTAATTATTTAGGAACTGCTCACATTGTTAAAGCGGTATTGCCAGTCATGCAAAAACAAGGTGCAGGAGATGTCATTGCAATTGTTTCTGCCGGTGGCACAAAGGGTTATCCAGAATGGTCTGGATATTGCGCAAGCAAGTGGGCGGTTATGGGCTTCATGGATAGTTTTGCGCAAGAAGTTGTTGCTCAAGGAATTCGTGTTTCCACACTCTGCCCTGGTGGAGTTGATACCGCTTTTTGGGATGATCTCAATAAAGATATTAATCGTGCAGGTTCAGAAGGGCGCAGCAAGCTCATGAGTCCTGCAGATGTTGCAGAAATGGTGATGCTTCAAGTTAATCTGCCTCGAAACGTGATGCTCAAGAACGCCCTGTTCTTCCCAACTAATGAATGGCATTAGCAAAAACTCATATTGAGAGAACTGGGACATTCTTATCTCTAGACTTCACTAATGCGTGGATCTATTGCCCTAGTTGGCTCCGGAGAATATCTGCCGGCGATGGCTGCCTTTGAAAAATCATTAATCGATGATGCAATCGCACATGGAAAAGCTAATAAGTTCGTTCAAATCCCAACGGCAGCTGGACGGGAGAGTAAAGATCGCTTGGAATTTTGGAAAGAACTTGGAGCTAGGCAAGCAGATTTAATTGGGGCAGAACAAATCTTCCTCCCAATTTTTGATAGAGATAGCGCAAATAGCGATCAATTTGCAGATGCTATTTCCGATAGCGCACTCGTTTATATGTCTGGAGGAGATCCACATTATTTAGCCCAAACTCTGACTGGCACGCCAGTGTGGGACGCAATAGTAAAGAATTGGCAAAGCGGCGGATCACTTGCGGGGTGTAGCGCGGGCGCGATGGTTCTGAGTTCAGAGATTCCAAACTTTCGATTCTTAAAGTACGGGCCAACACCAGGGCTTAATGTTATTGGAAATATTAGGGTTATTCCGCACTTCAATAAATTCTTCAAATGGATTCCAGATGCTGCGGCAAAAGTTTTAATGCACGCACCGGAAGGTTCAATTTTGCTTGGTGTGGACGAGATGACTGCTTTAGTGCAACGAAGAGGAAAGGATTTTTGGGAGGTAAATGGCCAAGCAAAGGTGCATGTATTACAAGGTGCGCCAGCCGAACAACTTTTTGCGGGGCAGTCGATTAAGTTTTGAAGATTTTAAGAGATTGGAGTGTCAGCAAAAATCGGCGAAGCAAGTGCAGATTTAGCAATTAAGGAGAAAGTTGGAGGTGCGCGTAGTGGCGCACCCATGTAAGATTTCCGCGTGCGTAAGTTATTGGTGGCTCTCTTAGTATTTGTATTTATCGGAAGTGGCGTTGCCTATGCTCACCAACCCGTGACCTTAATAGATTCAGATGTAATAGCAGCTAAGGGTCCGTTACTAGTTGATGGAACTGTTTCATTTGCAGTGAGAGCATCATTCACTAAACCAGGACAAAAGAAGGCTTTCCGCGCTCAATTTAAATCGGGAGATGCGCTCTCTGTCCAATACTTAATAGTCGATAAGAAACCCGAGAGCTCACTACGCATAAGCGCATTACCGACACTGGTCATTACAACTCCCACAGGTTCGACAGTTACGATAGCGCTTGATGAACGAACAAAATTTTACGAACCATTTAGCAGAGTCAATTACTTGTATCTTGCTCGCTATAGCGCAGTGGCACAAAGTGGTGTGTATAGCTTTACTATCACCTCAAGAGCTAAATCTAGCATCACCGTTGCAGTAGGTGATCGGGAAGTTTCAGGTGAAGTTCTCCGAGAAACTCTGGCATCTCAATCACCATCACCAACTTCATCATCTCCATTACCAGCACCTTCAAAAACAGTCTTAGCAACTCCATTACCAGCACCTTCAAAAACAGTCTCAGCATCTCCAACCCCACCAAGTAGTGATGGATACACGATGGCGCAGGTACGGACTAACAACAGCGCTACAAGTTGTTGGGCAGTGATTAATGGATCTGTCTACAACTTAACAACGTGGATAAACTCGCACCCAGGTGGATCAGGTGCAATTATTTCTTTGTGTGGAACTGACGCAACTTCCGCATTCACTTCCAAACATGGAAGTAAAAGCGGCCCAAATTCGCAACTAGCAGGCTTCCGCTTAGGGCCACTGAGTAATTAGCCTGCTGTAACTCTCACTGAGAAATTTCGAACAGGTTGCGCTAAATTTCCCCCATGCTCGGAGGAATCAATAACTCTCTCTTCTCACAAGGCTTCCTAGGCTTCATTGAATTGGCCATCCTGGTTCTATTTCTCAGGTGGGCATTTCCAACTAAGAAGGATCCCGCTGCAAAGCAGCAGCGCAAAGAGCTTAAAAAATCCTTGCGTGCATTGCGGAGGAAATAGAGAAGTTAAAAATTTGCCATGACGATTAAGAGTTATCAGATCTAGGAAACACTACTTCCTCAAGGATAAGAATTACTCCAGCTGCTATTGGGACTGCAAGAAGTGCTCCAACTAAACCTAAAAGAGATGAGCCGAGTAGGGCAGCGATAATTGTGACCGCTCCCGGTACGGCAAGTGATTTGCGCATGATTTTAGGAGTAATGACATAATTTTCAATTTGAACATAAAGTACATAGGCAAGGAATGCAATCACGCCTGTTGAGACGGATTGAGTAAGTGCAACAACTGTGACTATTGAGCAACCAATAAAGTGGCCGATCAACGGAATTAATCCACAGACCAAAATGATCATTGCAAGAGCAAATGGTGACGGCAATCCAATCGCCATGGAAAGAATTAAGACAAAAATTGAGGCAAGTACTGAGATAACTATTTGACTGCCAACGAATGCTCCAATGCGACTGATGATGGCATTAGAAAGACGTGAGACTCGATTCCTACGAGTAGAAGGCACAAGGCGGATTCCTAGAGTGATCATGTTTGGCAGAGAAGTCAAGAAATAAAGTGTAAGAACCAAGACAGTCAGGGATGCAAATGTTCCCGATAGAACAGTCTTGCCTACACCAATTACACCGCCAAAGGCAGAGACGATGAGTGTGCCATCTCCTGTGATTGATTTTAGTTTTTCTTGGAGAGTATCTATGACGCCGTAGTGATCATTGAATGATGCAATGGTTGCATTCTGTTTTAAGTCATTGAGTAGCGAAGGAGCGCGATTAATAAGTTCTGCGCCTTGTGAAACAACGGGCGGGATTACAAGCCAAGCAAAGAACCCAACAAAGATTATGACGAGTGCAAAAATGACACTCACTGCTCTGGCACGCGAGAGTCCACGATTGCGAAGTGCTTCAACTGCAGGGTTTAGTCCCATGGCAAGAAATAGGGCAATGACGATAAGAACAAAAGTTTGACTAGCTGCTGCAAGTGAACGCATAACTACTAGAGCAAGCAAGCCACCAGTGGTGGCAAGAAAACCAAAATAGAAAGGGTGAGATTGATTCATGGGTGACCCTGGGGCCCCAAAATCTACGGGTACAACTTCTTTCTTTGTACGAACCTTCTTTAACCGATCACTGATTGCCATATTCATAGTGTAAACGGTTGTGCCGAACAGATTTTAGAAAATGCAGGGGTTTCTTTATGAGATTTGTCAATGCGATGTCAAATTATCACCTCATTCAGGGCATGATAGGACAGTGACATTGCCCGGTAACTTTGGTCGAGCATTCGATTTGAGCTCACTTGGAAAACCTCCCGCTCCTGTACCCAACGTTGCATTTGGTAGCGAAGTCAATGCAGGTAACTTAAAAACTGATTTCTTAGAGAAATCTAAAACAAAACCTGTAATTTTGCTCTGCTGGTCGGCGCGCAGCCCAGAATCCCTTGCTGTCTTAGAAATTATGGGAGCACTAGAAACTGCCGACCAGGGGCGCTGGATTCTAGGATCCGTTAACGCAGATGTCGAAACACAAGTTGCTCAAGCACTTCAAGCACGTGCAGTGCCATATGCCGTTGCCATGATTGCAGAACAGATTGTTCCGCTATTCGAACAAGCGTATCCAGCAGAACAAATTCGAATGGTCATCGACAAAGTTCTTTCACTCGCTGGCGAACAAGGTGTTGGTGAAGTTGTTCCAGAAATGATTGAACCTGAAGAGGATGAAGCGTTAACTGCGATCGAAACTGGTGATTTTGTTACGGCC
>Ga0209297_1000202_pt1 | contig 40146 bp, 52 predicted proteins | sample S_130805_MF_Meta_FD_187322 | JGI IMG/M metagenome (GOLD analysis project Ga0209297, IMG submission 187322) | Freshwater microbial communities from Lake Simoncouche, Canada to study carbon cycling - S_130805_MF_MetaG (SPAdes) (version 2) | ecosystem: Environmental > Aquatic > Freshwater > Lake ...
AATTGCCTGGAAATAGGCAATTTTTGCCGGTCTACGGTATACATTAGGCAAAGCCTGCCGATTTAAAGGAATCTTTTTGCCTGGAACGCTCTGCGGGGTGCGGGCGTCGCTCGGAGGAGTTCTATGAGCAATTGTTGACAACGCTTTTGAGAATTGTTTTGATTAACGATTATGTCGCAAGATTCTGATTCTCCTATTTTGGTTCCTTTATCAACTATTCTGGATTTGTTTGATATTGGATCTAGCAGAGTTACGCAGCTAGCAGAGAAGGGAGTAATTGTTCGAGAATATCACGGAAGATACGATTTATTAAAATCCGTAAAAGGCTACGTTGCTTATTTAAAAGCAAGACCGGATAATCAATACGATGACGATACAGAGCCGGAAGACGGTGGGCATTCGGCAAACGAAGCGAGGCGGCTTAACGTCATCAAGAAAAACGAACTTCTTGATCTGCAGATTTCCGAAAAAAAAGGAAACTTGATTAACCGCGCAAATGTACACGAGCAAGGAATCCGTGCAGGAGCAATTCTCAGTGCGGAGTGCAACGCCATGCTTAACGACATGCCTGGGCAACTTGCTGGGTCCGATGAGGTCGGAGTCAGAGAAAAGCTAGGTGCCAGACTTGATTCGCTTCAGATGCAGTTTAAGGAAGCCTGCAGTAAAGCAGCGGATCCACTGTTTGCATAACCAGTCCTACTGCAAACGCCACTGCAAACGGTTAAACCCTTGATTTTGACCCTCTTGTAATAATAATAATATGAATGCATATAAATATATATATATAGAGAGGGGTCTATAGAAGGGTATAGAGAGGGGGGGTTATAGGGGTCTATCTACAAAAAATCTGCAAACAGTCATTTTTTCTTTCAATCCATTAATAGATAACAACTTACGGCGTGCAACACGTCGCAAACGATTGCAAACATGAAAAAAGATCTCTTCACCGGTATCAATGCCGGCATTCAGATGCGGTACAGTGGGACCATCCAGGACTGGCTGGTAAAAAACGTGCGGTTGCCTCACTCGGCTAGGTCCACTCAGTTTGATCCAACCTTGGCTCCGTGGTTGAACGACCCGTTGGCAGCTTTTGCTGATGACAGGGTAAAACAGATTTGCCTGATCGCACCTACCGGCGGAGCAAAAACAACCTTTTTAGAACTTGTGGTTCCGTGGGTGGTGGCGCAACAGCCAGGCCCGATGCTACTGGTCGGCCAGAACGACGATATGTCAAAAGAATGGGCGGAGTCTCGCTTGTTGCCAATTTTAGCAAGTTGCGAACCTGTTAAAAAATTATTTCCCGAAGACCGGCATCAAAAACGCAAAACAACAATTCTATTTCCGCACATGCCTCTTTTTATAAGCGGTGCTAATATGTCGTCACTGCAGGAAAAATCCATGCGGTACTGCTACGGCGACGAGGTCTGGCAGTGGAAAAATGGAATGATCGGGGAAATGAAAAAACGTCACCATGACCGGTGGAACCGAAAAACGATCCTTGTCTCGCAGGGATACGACGAAGGGTGCGAGTTGCAGGAGGAATTTGAAAGCTGCGAGCAGTTTCATTACGGAACTGAGTGCGGCACCTGCGGACAGTGGCACAAGATGCTATGGTCCTCGATCAAATACACGGACGCAAAGCTGGCAAACGGCGACTGGGACCTTGGGGAACTCACTAAGGGGATTTACCATGAATGCCCGCACTGCGGCTACAGAACTCCGAATACATCCACGGCAAGGCGGGAAATGCTAACTAGAGCCTCCTACCGTTCCGAGAAAAATTCGCACGTCCCAGGGTATATTGCGTTTACTTGGACAGCATTGTCGGTCTGGTGGATCAACTGGGCTGATATGGTGCTGGAATGGGTAAAAGCCAACGATTTGAAAAAGACGGGCATCTTTGAAAGCCTAAAACAGTTTAAGCAGAAACGCCTTGCACAGATGTGGGTGGCCGAAAACTCTGCACCGGAAGTTGTTTTGTCCGCGGATGATTACTTCAAAGCAGATTACATTGACGGACAGCCGATTGTGGGCGAGCTGGAACGGTTTTTGACTATTGACCGGCAATCGCGACACTACTGGGTGGCAATTCGAGCCTGGTGCGCGGACGGATCAAGTAAACTCCTTTGGGAAGGCAAGGTGTTAACCGTGGAAACCATTCGGGACCTCCAGCTACGGATGAAGGTAAAAGACAAGCGAGTAGCAATGGATGGTCAGTACGAGACGCCGCAGTCCTACGAAGAGTGTAGCCGGTATGGATGGATTGCTTTTCATGGATCCGGCTCCAAAAATTTTATTCACGAGCCTCGGAATCAGCGGCATCGTGCGGTCAGTAAACTGTTCAGCAAAATCAAAGAGGCTGCAGCTCCAAACGGAAAACGGGTCCAATTTGCTCACTGGGCAAATGAAGGAGTGAAGGACCAGCTTGTCAGGTTGAGGTCAATGGGTGCCCCTACTTGGTCGCATCCGCAAGACGTTTCAAGGGACTGGCTCTGGCAAATCAACTCTGAGGTCAAAAAAGACATCATTAAACCGACCACCAAGCAAATTGTGCAAGAATACGTTAAATTCAGGACAGATAATCACCTGTGGGATTGCGAGGCAATGCAGGTAGTTTTTGCGTTGATGTTGAATTTAATTCACGACATTACATCGGAAGCTGGCAGGCCCGACGATGAGTAGAGATAAATTTTGCAAATGCATTTTTGAAACTTGCAAAAGATTTTTACTGGTATAAATTTACAGTAGCAATCAAGCACTATGACTATTGTCCCAACAATTTTAAACGCATTTATTCGTTTGGACATAGTGCAGCTTCGCGAGATTCAAAAAAACAATTTTAATCTCACAATTACGGGTCAAGGTGGGCTGATTAAAAGCACCGTAAACGGGAATACATTTGAATTTCACGCTCCTGACCTAATGTCGTCTCAGGAAATTGTAATCTACGCTGAACTTGCGTTAAGTTACAAAATGAAAGGCATTTGCAGGCCTATAACTCGCACAACGGCAAGATTTGTTTAATCATGCTAAAAAAACTGATCAACATTTTTAAAAGTCCATCAGTCAAAGCTGATTACAATCGGCCTCAATCAAATCGGTTGATTGAAGGCGGTTGGTGGGCAAACAAGCCTTGGTGGCCAAATCACATCAAGCCAATTGAAAAAGAAGTCACTGTTCAGGAATGGCGCACAATTGTCTCTTCTTGCAATCGCCTGTATTGGAATTTTGGGCCTGTGGCAGGCGCAATTGATGACAAGGCGACGTATGCAATCGGCAAAGCGTGGTCACCAAAATTTGAGGGAGAGGACAAAGAGTGGGGAAAAATAGCCACAGAATGGCTTGAAAATCAATGGTATAACGTAGCTTACGTCAACGGAATTACGTTTCAAGACGGCTTGTATTTGGACTCTATTTGCATCGACCGAGATGGAGATGTTGGGACAATTTTGACTGAAACCGAGAACGGTTATCCGCAATTGCAACAGATTCCGTGGTTTGCAATTTCGTCAAGGACTGGGGAGCAGGTACTTACTGAAGGACCGTACAAAGGACTGAATCAGTACAACGGCGTCATTTACAACGAGTTTAAGCGTCCAGTGGCCTACATTTTGTTGGGTGATGTGCCTGAAAATGACCGCTACATTTCGGCTCGATCAATGGAGTTGGTACTTGATCCTAGAACGCCTGGGCAAATGCGAGGATTTCCGGCGTTTACTTCTGCGGTGCTGGATCTTCGAGACTTAATGACGACTCAGGGCTACATCAAGCAAGCAGCAATGCTGGCAAGTTCAATTGGGCTGATTGAGACTAATGAGCTTGGAATGGTTGACCCTGGAGATCCTGCTATTGCTCTTAACGACGGTCCGGCTTACGGAACCGGCGGCGGGCTGTACACAGAAGAAATTGTCGGCGGAACAGTTCGGTACTTCAGGGCTAATTCCGGTGCAAAAATTGAGCAGTTGGCTTCCAACGTCCCATCGGACCAGACTAACTCGCTAATGGAGCGTTTGGTGCGCAATGCAATGCTTTCTGCTGGAATGCCGCCAGAGTTTTATTGGAAACCAGAGGGCACCGGCGCAAACGTCCGAGTAATCGTTCAAAAGGTAAACAAGACCATTGCTGACCGGCAGAGCTTGCTGCACCGGTCAGCTAAACGGCGCGTCAGTTTTGCTGTCGCAAAAGCCATTAAGCTGGGATTGATTCCCAAGTACACCGGCAAGGATCTTGGCGGAATGTTGAAGTGGAATTTTTCGATGCCAGAAAAACTGACGCCGGATGCCGGTCACGCTTCAAACGACGCACGGGAAGCGTACAAGCTCGGCTTAAAGACCATGACGGAAATCCTCGGAGAAAGCGGCAGGACGCTTGAAAAGCACCTTGATGAACGCGAGGCAGAGGAACTAGCAATTCGCGAACGAATGCAGCGCAGCGGGCTTCCAGAGTCGGCATTCAGAGTTTTGCTAAACACTGGAAACCCACCGGACCCAACCCAGCAACCAATTGACGAAAATGCGATTTAGCAACATTATCGAGCAGGTTTATCACAGGCCTTGGTTTATTACGGCTGAAGGCTATTCTTCAATTCGCAAAGTTGTTGAGGCAAAGCTGCGGTCGGAGCAGATGGACCTTTCTGATTTCACTAATCCTCGCAAGGAAATGGAAATTGACGGCAACGGGATTGCCCACATTGACATTTGCGGAGTCCTCGGAAAGGGCATGAGTAAAATTGAAAAAAGCTGTGGTAATACAGGCTACGAAGACATTGAGGACGACATTGAAAAAGCCATGGGCGAAGGATGCCAAGGCATTTTCTTTGAAATAAATTCGCCTGGCGGCGGCGTTACCGGAAATTCTGAAATTGTTGAAATCATTCAGAAGCTGCAAATTCCGACAATGGCTTACGCCGAGGAAATGGCGTGCAGCGCAGCGTACAATATCGCTGCATCGTGCGACAAAATAATGGCCTCACAAAGCTCCACGATTGGATCTATCGGCACTATTATTCCGTGGGTGGATAGCACTCGCCAATGGGAAGAAGAAGGGATTTCTTGGCAACCAATCACAAACCAATCTGGCGATCTTAAAGGAGCCATGATGGGGCCTGGGTTGACTGAATCACAGAAAGCCAGCTTGCAGGAATATTGCGAAGACGCTTTTCAAGAATTTAAGGCAAATGTCCTGAGAAATCGCAAAGTTGCGGACCAATGGATGAGAGGCCAAGCATTTTTTGCAAATAGAGCCTTGAAATATAATTTAATTGATGGTATCAGTACTTCCGACGAAGCGTATTCGGTTTTAGCCGGAATGCTGTAAAGTAAAGTAAAGTTGACAATTATGGAACTTCCTCAAACTTTAAATCAAGCAATTGAAATGCTTGAAAAATCAAATGCTGAAAACGTGGTTTTAAAAACCGAAGTTGATGCATTCAATGCGCTTACCGCAGAGCATAATCTCTTAATTACTCAACGTGACGACCTTAACGCTAAGGCTCAGGAATTGAGTGCGCAACTTGAGAATTTTACGATTGAAAACAAGGAGCTGAAAGAAAAAGCTCAATCTGTTGACGAAAAGTTGGCAGACGTTTTGGCCGGCCTTGCTGTCTCTCCAGCAAAGATTTCAGAGTCAAATCCCAACCAAAAATTGTCTGCTCGCGAACAGCTTGCGCAGATTTCAGATCCAGTAGCTCGCGGAAAGTTCCGAGTGGAACATTTTGACGATCTGCTTAAGAACAAGTAATTTAACTACAACTAATCTATGTCGAATACACTCGGTACTCTTAGCAGTTCGCTGATTCTTCAGGAAGCCTTGAGCCTGGTTTTCACCAAGCGTCCGATGCTCTCCATGATCAGCAAGGACCTTGCGCCTCAGAACGCAAAACTCAACCAGCAAATCATCACTCGGGTTCACTCGATTCCTGCTGTCGGAAATTTTCCAAACGGCATTCAGAACAAAGTGGATACTGACGTTCCTGTAACGCTTGATCAGTTCAAGCATGTTGGGTACGAATTCACTGCAACTGAACTAAACTCTACTGACCGTAATTTGGTTCGTGAAGCTGCAGAGCCTCTTGCTGTTGCCATGGCAAATCAGCTTGTAGATTCCGTTGCAGCTCTTTGGCAAAGTGCAACCAACTACGTTTTGGATGCAACGCCCGATTACGAAACGCTTGTAAAATTACGCAAGCATTTTATTGATAATGGCGTGCAGGGAGATCGTTGGTTAGCAGTTAATGCAGCCACTTACGCGAGCCTCCTTCAGGATCCGCTTTGCAATCGCTACTACAAATCCGGCGGCAATGACCCTATCGCTGAAGGTGAACTTGCTGGCGTTGCTGGTTTTTCTCGGATTTTTGAATACCCCGCAACTCCAACCGCTAATGACATGATCGGTTTTGCTGGCACCAAGGAATCCGTTATTCTTGCAAGCCGTATTCCTCGCGATCCTCGCGAAGTGCTTCCGAATGCACCCGCAAACGGCAATATTGAGGTCATCACGGATCCCACTACAGGATTCTCTGTGCTTGCCGTCGAATCTATCGACGTAAACACTCTTTCTGCAAAGGTGTTTATGACTTGGATTTACGGTGTTGCAACTGGCCGCAATGTGGCTGGATGCCGTCTGGTAAGCAACGACTAACATGTCCAGGCTTCACTTAACAGTGGCCCACACGGAGGCGGGCGGAATCGAGGTCCTTTATTGTGGCCCAGACCGCCTAGCCGCCAAAACAGCTCTTGAAGAGGGCAATGGCTCGCCAATCACCGAGTTGTTTTCTTTCATTGAAAGAACTGCAGTTCGGAAGCATGAGGCAGCTAAAGAGGCTTTAAAGAAAAAGAAACAAAATGGCTGATTTTTTTCAAGTAACCGCTGCTGCACTGGCTCAATCGGTAGGCATAATGGGACGCCCATTTTTTATTGATGGAGTTGAATACAGTGGAGTCATCGATGAATTGAAAGAAACAGAAAAAATTACAATCGGTGGATTTGAGACAACTTTGTCTGCGTCTATTGTTGTAAATAAATCTAATTTTGTGCCGCCTGTTGTTGGTACAAAAGTCACAGTTAATGACAGGCTAAGGCGCGTTATTGCTGTGAATGAAGACGCCATTTCGTACACCTTGCATCTTGAAAATATTAACAGGTGATTGATTTATCGTTATTGCAAATAATCCGAGATAGAATCGATCAAGAATTTGATGGCTTCTATATTGGATTACAGCATGATTCTGAAAAAATCACATTGCCTGCAATATTTCTTGATGTTACATCTGAAGCGGTAGTAGGTGGGCCATTGTACAAGGGAAATTTGCTTGTCCATGTTTTAACCCAGGCGGACGATCAAACTCTTCAAGAGCATTCAGAAATTGTTTTAGGAATTAACAATTTTATCAAAAACTTAACCATACTATCTGGAGATATCCAGATATTTGGAATAGTTCCAATTCAAACAAACACATCTAGAGGAGAACGACATTTTCAAACTTCATTGACTTTTGTCATTGGGTTTGGATCTGAATGTTAAAAATATGGGAGCTGTACCATTTGGTGTTAACAATTATTTTAGCGGGACTGCGCCAAGTGCTGGCTGCGTCCAGGAATCTTCACTTGAATTAGCCTGTGAAGTGGCAACTATCAAAGGCCCTAATGGGCAAACAAGGCAAGCGCAGGCAAAACCGCTTGTTACCGGAACGGTGACAATCAAAAGCAAGGGTTCTGCTGTTTTGGCTTACATTGGTTCAAATCAAGACATGTCTGCAATGACCATAACAAGCACAAAATACACAGAGTCAAACAATGATTTCCCGACATCAGAAGTAACTTCAACTTTCTATAATTAATATGCCATTTGGAATTCAAACTCTAAGCGGAACTTATATTGAATCCGTTGATGTAGAAAGAAAAGCGGAAACAAAAGTACTTCTTGATTCCGGCGGAAATTATGCTGGTGGTCACGTTGTCGATGACTCTTACACGTTTACTGTAAAGGGAAAAGGCAACGCACCTGTAGGAATTGCTGAGGCCGGCGGTGATCCAAATCCGGTTACCGGAACTGTAATTATTACAAGCGTAAAATATATTGAAAGCAACGAAGATTTTCAGACGTTTGAATATTCTGGAGTAGCATATCCATACGCAAGCGGCTGTTAAACGCAGCAATTTTAGATTATGAAAATAGGCCAGACAGTTGAATGGTTAAAAGATAATTTGTCTCCTTTGAAATCACCGCACACCGACCTTGTTATTGCATGGTTGACGTGCGGTGGTACTCTTTTAAAGGACAATTCGTACATTGACACAATTGAGCAAACTCAAAACGGACCAAAGCGCACCGTCACTTGGTGTATTGATGGAGACGTTAAGGCTTTATTTGGCGATAACGAAATGGATTTTCGAGAATTTAAATCAAAATGGAATGACGCTGAGTGGTGCAAGAAAAACAACGACCATCCAATTGCGCATCATAGATTAAGCCGTGATAACACTGTTCAAATTCGCGATTGGCTAAAACAACAAAAGCCTGCCGCTTTAATTAGAAGAGGAAACCGCACTGCAATTATTCCTGCGGATTGCCCAGAAGCTCAGAAAAATAAGATTTTAGCAAACTTGTAATATGGAAGATTATTTAGATGAACCAAAATTAATTGGAGGCGTCATGTTTCGAGCGTTTACAGCCGGAACTCGAAAGGCCTGTTTTCAAATGAAGCTTTCAATTTTTACTGGCGTCAAAGATGACAATACAGTTTTAAATGAGGAAGAACTTGAAAATCAAGTAATTGCTTTTGCTTGGCTTCAATCTGCTCCGTTTCAAGATGTAAAAAAGGCATTAGCAACAAACACATGGAAGAATGCAGTGCTTGATTTTTCATTTAGCTTTCCAATCAGCTTAATCCCTCAGTTGATGCTTGAGGTGAGCCGGATCCAGAAAGCAATTGAAGCGGTAGCTGTAGAGGTTGTTCCAAAGCCTAACGAAAAACCTGAAGAAAATGTGCCCCCAAACTAGTTGCGCCAGGTCAAACGGCACAATTTGTGTTTGGCCTGGCAAAAGAAACTGGTTGGTCTGAAGAGTACATTTTATGGGAACTTCCGTTTGTTCGAGCTATGGAATATTACCATGCGGCATTAATTTCCGCAGGAAAATGGACAATTAAATACAAATCAGAATCAGAGAAAAAAGCAGATTTGGATAATTTACTTTCTGAAATTAGCCAAACGCCTTTTGACGATGAAGACGATTACTAGAAGCGTAAGAACAGTCTCAGTTGCATCTTCCGGCTTTACTCCGCTTAGTTCATCTAGTGGAAAAAGTATGGACGCAACAAACGTCCGTCTTCAAAAGGAATTTGAAGACTCGCTAAAGCGTTTTTACAGCAACCTTGCCACCGCGTTAAAGGTCACAAAGCGAAAACTTAAAGACGAAGCAAAAACCCAATACAAGGGAGTTGCTAGAAATATTTTGGCGGTTACTCCTCCGATGAGATCTGATTTTGTTCAATGGGGTAAAACAAACAAAGGATCGGATCGTGTAGATTTTGCGACTGGTCGCCAGCGAGGAAGAAATAAAATTCTTTCAAACATGGCTGGAGTTTTAAAAGTGATTCGCGCAAACACTCTTGAATACAAAAAAGAACGCAGGGAACCACTGTCCTACTATCTTGCTGTTCGGCAAGAAAATCGCAGGCCTAAAAAACATCCAGAAAAAGCAAGAGTGGCTGTTTCAAGAAACCAGTGGAACATGATTAAAAAATTCCTGTTTGAAAGACAGGGATGGATTTTGTCTGGCTGGAAAGCAATGACCAAGCAGTTTAGTGTTGGGCTAAAAGATTGGGTTGAACGCAAAAATTTAACATCTACATGCAAAGTTATTGACACAGAAACTATGTACGGGTTTGAGGCAATAAATGGGTCTAAAGCCGTAATGGACGCATCCATTCAAGCCAGAATTCGGTTTGGCCTTGATAAACAAAGCAAAGCAATGGAAAACTCTTTTAAAAATCGGACCGAGCGATTAATGAGAGAGGGAAAACTGACGTTATGATCGTTGCCGCTTTAGGACTTGATGTTTCCGCTTTTGCCTCTGGCGCAACCAGGGCTGCCTCTATGGCCGGTGGACTCGGTTCTGTTGGGTCTACTTTAGCAAAGGCGTACTCTATTGCTGGTCAAGCGATAGGTTATGCAATGAATGGTGCCGCCGCAGCCATTGCTGGGGTGGCAGCAACTGCAATTGGCCTTAAAGCCGCCTTAAACGAAGGGAGGGAACTCACTGGCCTTGCAATGGAAACAGGGGTCGCCATTGACCGCCTGGTGATCCTGCGGGGAGTTTTTGAATCAGTCGGCCTAGGAGCAGAGGAGGCTTCTAATGGCATCAGCCATATGCAGCGAGCGATTGTCGATACTGCTTCCGGCAGCGGCAACGCTATTCGAGCTTTTGGACTCTTGAAACTTTCCGCTCAAAACCTTGCAACGATGACTGCTGACCAGCAGTTGCTGGTCATCGGTGAAGCAATAAGTAAAGTCGGAAACGCAGCACTTAAAAGCGAACTTGCGTTTGAAATTTTTGGAAAAGGAGGCAGAAGGCTTTTGCCGTTTCTTACCAAAGGTGGCTTTCAAAATATTGAAACTGTTTTAGGCGAACAAGCAAGGGCACTCCAAAAAAACGCCGGAGTTTTTGATGCGGCAGCAGGAATGCTTTCGCTTACTAAAATTAAGCTAGGCGGATTTTTTGTTGGAATGGCAGATTCGCTAGTAAGCGTATTGATGCCGGTAATTGAAAAACTAACTTCAATTAATTTTTTAAAGTGGGGCCAGGACATTGGGTTAGTTTTTGGCTCATTTATTGAAAGCATTGCATCTGGCGAAACTTCAAAGCTGGTCACGCTTGCATTTAGCATTGGAATGCAAGCTGCTCTTGATGGTTTTTTAATAGCTTTAAGCGTTGGAATTGAAAATATTTTTACAGCGGCTGCAAGTTTATTAGCTTACGGAATTAAATTAGCAGTTCTTGCAATAGCTCAAGCATTTACGACGTTAATAACTTCCGTAATTGATGCTGTCATTAATACATTAATGGAGCGCATTAATTCAGTGATGTCATTTTTTGGAAAAGGAGAAAAAGACAGAAAACCATCAACGCCAGCAACAGATGCAGCAGATGATTTTTTTAAAGGACAACGCGATTATCATAAAAAAACCGTTTCCGAAAGCCTTTCAAAAAACGCAAAAGATTTAGGGCAAAGAGTAAGCGGCGGAATATCTGAAAGCGTTTCTGGAATTTCAAATTCTCCAGAAAACAAAGCCTTGCAAGAAGAGCTGCAAAAACAAAGAGAAAAAGCCGCAAAAGACAGGGTTGGCATTGATCAAAAATATCCTTCTTTTACTCCTGGAGGGCCTGCTCCATTAATGGTTGCGCCAAAAACGGAAATGATATCTTCTTCGCTTGCAAAAATTGGCGGCGGTGGCGGTTTTGCGTATGCCGAAAGAAATAACACGCAGCAGTTGATACAGGCGCAATCCGACAACACAAGGGCATTAAATGATCTTACAAACGCTGTAAAAGCAATGCCTACACGAAGCTCAGTAATGCAAAGATCTGCGGAACCAACCTGGACAGATTAATATGGGGTACTGTAATCCAAGAGAAGAAATTGAAAGAAACTTCTGCAAAACAAAAGTTGTAAAACGTGTTTGGCAAGATTTTTTAAGAGAAGGCGGCCCAGCGGATCCTCCTGAAAACAATCCAGATGGAAGAATTTCAAGAAAAACAGAAATTGCGGACGGAGTTGTAACTGTTACTGATGAGGTAATTGAGGAAGGCGGAGAACCTCATTACTCTTGCGAGGTATCAATGGGCAGTGAGCCAATTGAAAGTCACTTTCGTTACTCGAGCGCATTTAATCAAGAATGGCAGCAAGCAGAGTTGATTAAATGGAAAACTTGGAAATCAAATCCAAACGATCCAAGCCTTGCAAGCACAACAACTAACGATGCTTATTGGACGCCTTTTAAGTCTACAAGCTGGGCAGTTGTTGAATGGGGTGAGTTTTTCACTAAAGGAATAACTGATTATTTAGAGCCAAAAGTAACCTTGAAGTTCACTAAATTTGAAAAAACGCCACCTGAAATTTCTAATATTGGCTTAATTGGAAATCCTGGTTCTATTTTTGAAGTAGGAACAAAAACATGGCTGTTTATTGGAGCTAACGGGCAGCAAGAAACGGTGCCGGCAGAAGGAATTGAAGGTTGGTGGAAAAATACTTACGAATATCTTTTGTCTGGCAGAAACGGCTGGAATGTAAAATTGTACGGATCGGAATAAATGGATTACCCAACGCCAAAGCGAGGAGATGCGTTATCCATTCGCGACTGGAACAAAATGCTGGCGCAAATGCGTTCCAACACGCTTTGCCCAGGCCCAGGGTACACGCTTTCTAAAACTACTGGCGGAACCGTCATAAGACTTGCTCAACAGGCCTCAAGCGGCGGGAGCGCGGTTGCCGCAAAAACAATCCATCCATTTAAGGTTGTTGCCGGTTACGATTTCAATGGCGGTAAAACGCTTCGCGTTGCAGGCCAATCGTATCTGCAAAACATTGAGTCCGGCGTAAGGATTCCAATTCAAGACCTCGGAGCCGTCATTGGCGGGCCTAACGACAACAAAGATGACCAAGGGCAGTTTTCGATTCCTCCGGTCGGGCACATGATTTGGCTGACTGTTGAAGTTTACAACCTTGTTGTGGTGAGCGCCTACATCGAACACGGAATGCCAGGCACTGCAAATGTGTGGAAAAACTTTCCATCTCCGATTGAAGCTTCTGAGGATGACATTCCTGAGTGCCGGTATTCTCGCATTGCAATCGCTGAAATTCACGGCGAAGGCGAAGATGTTGATGGCGATGTTTACACTATCGGGACAGGAGAAAATGCACAAATCAGAATTGTGCGGCAGCTTGTAAATACGCACCTTGGTGTTAAGCTGGGCGTCATTAATTACATTGTCAGCCCGATCATAATGCCATGGTCGGCTCCTGGGCGCGTTACTTGGACTCCATAATATGCCGGATCCAGCTCCAGCTTTTGTCACGCAACAGCTTCGCTGCGGAGCCTATTGGGACGCCGTTCCTCCGTTTTACGCTGTAAACGGATTGCCGCCAATTCCTCAATCAAATTACGACGCTCACACTGGGCCAAATTACTATCCACTTAGTTTTCAAAAAGACCAAGACCCTATAAAGTATAAGGCTTTAGTTCCAGTAGTATTACCAAAATCTTTAGCTCTAAAATTTTTATGGCAAGTCAGAAGTGTTGTACTTAAATTTAAATTTGAAAATAATGAAATTGAATCAGGCGGATTTAAATTAACTTTTCCGTTAGATTCAAGCAATCAAGATTTTGAAAGAATCGGATCAAGTTCTTCAATTGCTTTAAAAAGCGATCTTTTTAACACTTTAAACACAAGCGAAAAATGGGCAACAAGAGATTTAAAAATACCTCAAGGCTCTGTTTCAATTTTACAAACTCCATATCCAAATAACAGAAGTGAAGCCAAAGATATTACGCGCCAAAAAACCGGACTAGTATTATATTTTAATTCATCAGATTACGCAAATTACGAAAATGAAAAAACAAAAATAATAGAAGCAATAGATCAACAAGCCGCAATAGAAATAACAAGGTTAGATTTAATAAAATCTTATTCTGATGCTTCTAATTATAAAATTTTATCAGATGAAATAAACCGTCAAAAAAACGAGTTTCAAGCAGGTATTCAAAAATTAAAGCAAAACTATCAAGAAAAAGTTGACGAAATAATTATTAAAAGGCAATCTGAAGAGGAGCCAATTGTAATTGAAATTTTAAATATTTTTTATGGAAAATTGCTTGAATCATTAAAAGCGTCAGCAATACAAGCAACAAAAGAAGAAGCCGCATTACAATGGTTTGAGTTTAATAAAGGATTTGAAAATAATATTGATTTTTGGTCAATGCAGCAATATTTAACAAGCAGGCCATTATCAATGCACAATCCTCCGCACATAAATGGATTATTTGGTGGCATTTTTAAATCTACAGATAACAATCCAGAAAATTGCACAGTTTCATTACGGTTCCCTGGTGAATTTTTTACAGACCCAAGATCTGATAAGTTTTATTTAACTAAGTTTATTAACTACGAGGTAGATTCTTATTCTAAAACAAATTATGGAGATCCAAATGCGGAGCCTGTTGTAGAAATAACAAAATACGAAACATCTACTCGCACTGGGTATATAATACCGTTTTCATTATCATCAATTAGTGGAATACCGGAGTACGCTGGCGCTTTTAAATTTTTTCATCAAGAAATATTAGGAAATTTTTCATCCGGCAGTGTTTACACTGATGAACTTGGTGATATTACTATCTTTAAAAACTACAAACAGTTAATAAATCCTTACAATGAATCTCAAATTTCTCAAAAGCCGCAATTTCCAACTTCAGATCCTGAAATATTAAGTAAAATAGAAACACTTGACGAAGAGCAAAGATCAGCTCTTTTTTCAGGCCCATATTTTAGCGAGCAAAGCTGGGAAGCAATAGCGCAAGAACTTGAATTAGCTGCAGATAAATTTTCTCAATTAAAAGAAATTTCAGAAACTGAGCAAAAAGGAAAAATTGAATTTAGGGACAAGTCTGGAAATCTACTTCACGAAGTTCCTGCTTACGGTAAAAAATTGCTTCCTGTTAAAAATTACGTTTTAACAATACAGATTCACGAGTTAAATACAGATCCAATCACAGAAACTCCCGCAGAAGAACCAGTATAATTTACGCAAACAATTTTATGGCCGCTGAAATTTACAATTTTGCAATCGAAGAAGGAGCAGATATTGCCTACGGAATTCGTCTAAAAGAAAATAAAATTCCTCAGAACTTAAGCGAGTGGACGTTTAAGGCTCAACTTCGAGCATTGAATGACACCGTAATTTTTGACTTTGACGTTGAAGTAAGCCAGAATGATCCGTATGTGTTGCGGATCGGCAAAAGCGGATCAGTTACTGATGCGTTAATTGCTGGCGTTGCAAAGCATGATTTGCTAGGAATAGCACCAGACGGCAGGCGATTTCGTCTGCTTGAAGGACAAGTTACAATTTCATCTTCCGTTACTGAGCTATGAGCGATTGCGGCTGCGACAGTGATATTATTTCAATTGAGATCCTGTCAGGGGCACCTGGAGCATATGGTGGCCCTGCCGGCCCTATGGGTCCCGCAGGCGCGACTGGCGCAACCGGCGCAGGCGCAACCGGCGCAACCGGAACAAAAGGCGCAACCGGGTCAACGGGCGCAACTGGACCCATTGGCGCAACTGGATCAGGCGCAACGGGAGCCACCGGCATTGGATCGAGCGGTGCTACCGGTGCCACAGGACCTGCAGGCGCAACTGGATCCGGCGCGACTGGCGCAACAGGCCAAAAAGGTGATATTGGAATTAGCGGCGAAGACGGCGCAACAGGTCCAACAGGCCCCTCGGGCGCAACTGGGCCTGTTGGAGCAACTGGGGTAGGAGCAACCGGATTACAAGGTTTAACCGGCGCAACAGGACCTAGCGGAGCCCAAGGCGTCAAAGGAAACAGTGGCGATACTGGGTTGACTGGATCAACTGGCCCTACTGGCATTCAAGGCTCGACTGGCCCATCTGGGCTGCAAGGCTCGACTGGCGCAACTGGCATCGGTGCTACTGGCGCAACCGGACCAAAAGGAGACACGGGTTTTGAAGGCCCATCTGGGCCACAAGGCCTGATCGGCCCTACTGGATCTACTGGGGTTTCTGGCGCGACTGGCCCGTCTGGATTTGGCGCAACAGGAGCAACTGGTTTGCAAGGCTCGACTGGTTTAGTTGGGGCAACAGGACCTGGGAACGGTCCTTCGGGACCTACTGGTCCAACTGGAGCAACTGGAGCAACTGGACCGCAGGGCATTCAAGGCATTCAAGGAATAATTGGAATTTCTGGCGCAACCGGCTCTACAGGAGTTTCAGGCGCAACTGGTCCAACGGGATTAACTGGAGCGACTGGACTTGGCGCAACTGGAGCAAGTGGCGCAACCGGTGCAACCGGACCTTCCGGCGCCGCTGGCTCGACTGGTGCCAGCGGACCGTCTGGGTTAATTGGACCAACCGGATTGACTGGTCCATCTGGCGCGACAGGACCTTCAGGTGCGCAAGGTGCTAGTGGGCCTTCTGGCTCGACTGGGTCTAGCGGTATTCAAGGCTCAACTGGTCAAAGTGGTTCATCTGGCGCAACGGGACCGCGAGGCTCTACCGGCGTTTCTGGCGCGACTGGACCGTCTGGACTTGGCGCAACAGGAGCGACTGGTTTGCAAGGCTCGACTGGTTTAGTTGGGGCAACAGGACCTGGGAATGGCCCCACAGGCCCCACAGGCGCGACTGGCGCAAATGGACCTACAGGCGCAACCGGATCAACGGGCGCAACCGGTGCAACGGGATTTGGCGCAACTGGCGCAACTGGCGCAACTGGACCTGCAGGCGCAACCGGATCTGGAGCAACAGGCGCAACCGGATTTGGCGCGACCGGTGCAACGGGACCCATAGGGTTAACTGGACCTGCAGGAGGCCCGACTGGAGCAACAGGCGCAACTGGGTCTTCTGGAATAAATGGAATTTCCGGCGCAACTGGCGCAACCGGTCCAGCAGGTGCGACCGGCAGCGGCGCAACCGGTGCAAGTGGAGTTACTGGCGCAACTGGACCCGCTGGTGGTCCTACCGGAGCAACAGGCGCAACGGGGCCTTCTGGAATAAATGGAATTTCCGGCGCAACTGGCCCTGCAGGTGCTACCGGACCAGCAGGTGCAACCGGATCTGGAGCAACAGGCGCAACGGGGCCAATTGGCGCAACTGGATCAGGCGCAACGGGAGCTACTGGAATAGTTAGTTTAACTCAAGGCGCGTCCATAAAAACTAGTTTTATTGGAAATGGCGCTGATTTTGTATTTCAAGCTGTTCAAGGCGCATATACTTCAAATGCAGATGGTTATCTTGTAACAGTCGATGGTGTTGTGCAATCTTCACCAGCAGATTACAGTGTTGGAACTCCAGTAAATGGTCAAGTTAATATTACATTTACAACAATTCCAGCCAATCAATCAATTATTGATGTTCGGACTATCGTTGGGCAACAAGGAGAAACCGGTGCAACGGGACCAAGTGGGTTAGCAGGACCTGCAGGCGGGCCATCTGGCGCGACAGGTGCAACTGGTGCAACGGGATTTGGCGCAACTGGCGCGACTGGCGCAGCGGGTCCAAGTGGCGCGACGGGACCTACCGGAGCAATCGGCCTTGCTGGCGCAACTGGATTTGGCGCGACCGGTGCAACTGGACCAAGAGGAGCCACCGGAAGCGCCAACCAGGCACTGTCTGTTAGCCAGACGTTTTACGGCACTGGAATTACAACTGCATTTGGTCCCATTACAATGGGGACAGTTGCAAGCCGAGCTGGATATTTTGTAACTGTTGATGGAGTAATGCAGCATCCTTTAGATACAGTTTACTCAACGCCATATGTTACTAACCCGCAAACTTTAGTAAATGAAATTTATGTAATTTTTGTTGAACCTCCGCCGCTGGGTATGGAGATTATAGTGCGAGTTTTAATGGGTGATGCTGGGGCTACAGGATCCATTGGACCAACTGGAATACAAGGCGCAACGGGGCCAAGTGGACTTCAAGGAGCTACAGGACCAATCGGAATTAGTGGAATAACCGGTGCAACTGGCGTTAAAGGATCCACTGGTTCAACCGGCCCGAGTGGCACTCAGGGAGACACAGGGGCAACAGGATCAACTGGACCCGCTGGATCAATAGCAAGTTTTTCGTTATTAAAAGAAAAGGTCACACAAGACAACACGGCAGCAAATGGAGTTATTGATTTTAACATTTCAGCTCAACAGATAATATACAAAACTTCACCTGCCGCCGGAAATTTTTCAATTAATCTAATAGATCAAAATAACACTCCATTAGTGTTAAATAACGGAGATTGCTTTACGATTACACTGTTAAACACAAACGGAAATGATCCGTATTTATGCACAAAAATTTCAGCGTTAAATAACAACATAAATGAAATTCCTGTTAAATATTTAACAGGAAGCAGCACTACGCAATCTATCACAAATGGAGTTGAAGCTTGGACTTTTACAATTAATTATCAAGAAGTTAATGCTGGAAAGCCAAGCAACATTTTAGCACGAGACTGGCTTTATAATTATTTTGTTTTTGGATCAGTAAGCAGATTCAAATAATGTCTTTTTTATCTACATTTTCAAATGCAAGCGTAAGGAATTTTAGAATAATTCCAAGCTCAAGCAATAGATGGGTTTTATTTCAAAACTTTATCGGATGGAATTTTGATGAATTTATTTCCGGTAAAGTAATTTTTCCATACTTGGCAGCAGTTGGAATACATGACGTTTTTGCGCCAACAGGAAATCCAGATTACCCAAAACAAGCACTTCCAGCATATGATTCGGCATATTACGACATGCCGTATGCTGTAAATTTTGATAACGATAACGCGGAAACTAAAAAAATTGAAAACGTACCAGATTTTAATTTAAAATTAATTCCATACAATAGAAATTCAGTAACCAAATATCCATATGCAACTTTTAAAGAAAGAATGGTTTATTGCGCAATATGGATTGATGTTTCAGATTACAAAAAAGACAAACTTTTTTATTACGAAACAACTGGAAATTTTAGCGGCACTACTTATAATTTTGTAACAAACATAAGTGGACTGGGGACTCAAACCAACCCAGGTATGCCAAATGGAAATTTTATACATTGGGCAAGAATAATTGCTATTTCTTCTGAAAATACTTTTGGAGATACAGGAAGATCAAACACACTGTATGGAAAAAGATGGATTGCGTGCGGCAATTCATCTACTTCAACAACGTATTCTAAAGAGTTTAACGAATATAGAGCAATTAGTTCTTTTTACGACAACTCATTTGGAGGCTATGTTAATAGAACAAATTATGCACAATGGCTTGACAATGGGTTTGTTCAAAGACGCCCAGCAGGAAATGTAGCTCCTGAAAATTCAATATTTGCAACTATTGCAATAAACGAAAATAAAAAAGTATCAACACTTACAAATATTGCGGAATGCATTAGAAATACATTGACAAATGCTTACACGGTTAGGTTAATGCAATTAAAGTGGGAAAAATCTGATTTTTATGTTATAAACAACCCGTGGCCAAACACGCAATTTGCAGTAAAACAAATAGGTCAAGATTTAACTTTTGCTAACGTAAAATCTTTAACTATTAATTCTGGTCCGCAAGGAGAATTTGAAGGCATTCAATTTTCAACAATTGGATTAAAAATTTGCGTAACAGATAAAATATTTCAACCCGAAAACATAAACGCTGACGAAAATGGCTTTGTTAGAATAACAAATGTTTGGGAAATAACAGGCGGAAATGGAAATGAAGCTGGAAATACATTAATAAAAGTAGGGAATGATTTTTTTACTGGCAAAAATGACGAGCATACACATATATCAGCAAATGGAAACTTTGTTTTAGCTGATTCAGTAAACTCAAGATGCTGTATTTTTAAGTTAACAAATTCAAGCTGGAATATTGATTACACATTTCCGCAACAGTTGTTGAACAGTAAATTTATCGCAAGGTGGAACGGAGATTCAACTGCGGTGTTAGTTTTTGAATACACTTCAATTCAAGGATTGTTTACAATTTATAAAAATGATGGTACTTGGTCAAAATTTGGTGATTCATTTACGCAGCTCGCGGAAGATGTTGGAACTCTTCCAACATTAATGAGAATTAATTTAACTTGCACTAAGCTGTACACGATATTTCAAAACTCAGGAAAGCGACTTTACACAACTTAAAACAACGCTAAAATAAATTATGCCACTTACAAAAGTAAATTCTACCATGATGCAAGCTACTGGCTTATCACCAGGAACTTACGGCGGAGTTACCTACGATGACGCAGGAAGGGCTACCGCAGCGCCTGGGCCGTTTGGGGGGGCAAGTCCAAACATTCAAATATTTACATCTTCTGGAACTTGGACAAAACCTGCAGGAGCAAAGCAAGTGGTAGCAGAGTGCGTTGCGGGTGGAGGAGGTGGCGGATATGGGTTTAGAGGAACTGCAGGTACAGCTTTATATGGCGGAAGCGGTGGTGGTGGTGGTGGATTTACACGTGCGCTTTTGGATGCTTCTCATTTAATAGACAGCTCATATACAGTGACGATAGGCGCAGGTGGTACGGGTGGTGTATTTGCCACATCTATTAACGCGACGCTAGGTACAGCTACCTCCTTATCTGGTGCAATTCTGGGTAGAATTGCTGGTGCAAATAGTGGTGGCACAGTTGCTGGCAACGGCGGTACAACAGCACCTTCATCTGGTAGTGCTGGAGGACCAGCGGGAAATACAGGTGGTACTGGCAGCATTACGGGAATTCCCAGTACTGGTAGCAGCGCTAACTTAGGACCATCTTCTGGTGGTGCAGGCGGCGGTATGACCGCCGCGGCTGCAGTAGGGTCTTTAGGAAGCCCTGCAAATGTCTTCAGCGGTAGCTCAGGGGGCAACAATCCGAATATTGCAAGTTCAAGTTCTGGTGGAGCTGCTTCTGCTACAAGTAATGGAGGTTCTCCTGCATCCGCTGGAACAAGAAGCCTTGCTTCAATGATAATCAACGGTGCAGGGGGTGGCGGTGGTGGCGCAAGTTCATTTGCTACCGGTAGTGGTGGAAATGGAGCAAATGGATCTGGTTACGGTACTGGTGGCGGTGGTGGTGGATCTACCATTGGTAGCGGAAATGGTGGTAATGGTGGTAACGGAGGACCTGGAATTATGATTATAACAACTTATTTTTAACCATGAGGTACGCTTTAATTGAAACAGCAACAGGCCGAGTGGAAAACGTCATTATTTGGGACGGGGAAGCTTTTTTTCCTGTACCAGAAGGTTACGAGCTTGTCGCGCTCGGAGATGCGGCGTGCGGGCTTGAATGGATTTACATTAACGGCAGCTTTCAGCCTCCGATAGAATAATTATGGCGCGAACACAAGTCACATCTGCAATGATGAAAGCTCCTGAAGCTGGAACGCAAACTTATGGCGCGTCTACTAGTGTCTTGCGTTCAATTACAACTGATGTCTCTGGGCGAATAGTTTCCTCAATTTCAACAAATTCAACTAATCCAGATCTTGTTTACAGAATTGATGAGCATTTTGCTAATCAAGGCCCTACGTTTGATGGTGGAATAACATCATTTCAAACGGGAGGCGGGCAAATAAAAACAGCATCAGCGACTGAAGGTCTTGATAACCAAAATTTTATTTCTGGAATTTTAGGGTTTGCTACCGGAACTACTGCGGCGGGAACAAGCGGACCAATGCAAGGTGCCGGTATTGCAACAACAAACAGTCCGTCTATTTCAATTTATCCACATTCTCAAATTCAGGTTACATGCGGATTGTATCCACTCGATGCCAATTGGTTTGATTCTAACTCTCAAAAAGGCGTTGCGAGGTTTGGGTTAATGCAATCTAGAATCAATGATGCAAATTACGCAAACTTACCAAGTTCCTTAATTACAAATTCTGATTATGAGCCAAAATACGGAATGTATTTTAGGGCAAAAAACTCAAGAACACTGCAAGCGGTTACAAGAAATAACAATACAGAAACAGTAACAAACTTATCATCAATTTTAACTGCGGGCACATGGATTTATCTTAAAGTTGCTTATGGAAAATTTGAAGAAGTTGATACTGTATTTTTTTTAGTAAACAATGTACTTGTAGCATCACACACAGGAAATATACCATTAGTATCACTTGGATTTGGAATGCATTTATATAGAGATTTTGGAACAAACCAAACGTCTGCAAACAATATTGAAATGCGAACAAATGGCTACTCCATAGTAATGATTAGAAATTCTGCAATTTTTGGATAATGAAAATTCTTTGCGTTGAACTTGAAACTGGCCTTCAGGGGAAGCAGGGCGCAACTGGCGCAGTCGGTCCTATTGGCGCGTCTGGAGCAACTGGGCCACAAGGCGCAACTGGAGCAGCATCGACCGTTCAAGGCCCTACAGGATCGACTGGTCCAGCAGGCGCAACGGGCGTTATTGGCCTCACTGGAGCAACGGGGGCAGATTCTTTTGTTGCAGGGCCAACCGGAGCAACTGGAGTTACCGGTTTAACCGGCGCGACTGGCGCAAATTCTGTAATACCAGGGCCTACCGGAGTTACAGGTGCAACAGGACCCGCGTCAACCGTATTGGGACCGCAGGGAGCGACGGGCGCCACTGGGCCGGCTTCAACCACACCAGGACCGCAGGGCAGCACGGGCGCCACTGGGCCGGCTTCAACCACACCAGGACCGCAGGGAGCGACGGGCGCCACTGGGCCGGCTTCAACCACACCAGGACCGCAGGGCAGCACGGGCGCCACTGGGCCGGCTTCAACCACACTAGGACCGCAGGGCAGCACGGGCGCCACTGGGCCGACTTCAACCACACTAGGACCGCAGGGCAGCACGGGCGCAACGGGTCAGGCCGGCGTTGCGGACAAATATTACGGAACTTCGACCACCACTTTGACTGTCGGGAATGGCAGCAAAACGCTAACGACTCAAGCGGGACTTTCCTACTCACTCGGACAACCCATCACTATTGCATACGCCGGCAACGGCGAGCACATGCACGGGGTGGTTGCGTCCTATAATCAAACAAGCGGAGTTTTAGTTGCAGATATTTCCCATCACACCGGCAACGGTACGCGGTCAAATTGGATTGTAAACCTTGAGGGTGTTGCGGGCGTTGCGGGAGCTACGGGTGCCACAGGTCCAGTTTCAACCGTATTGGGACCGCAGGGAGCGACGGGCGCCACTGGCGCACCATCAACAGTTTCCGGTCCACAGGGCAGCACGGGCGCCACTGGACCAGCGGGGAGCGCATCAGACAGGCTGACCAGTCCTGATTTGTCTAAAGATGTTACGCTTAACAACGCTGGAGTAATCACTTTGCCAGCAGGCGGAACCATTGAAGACTCCGCAGCGGCAGAGGGATCAATTACGCTGACGCCACCCAACGCAGTTGCAGGTCAGGCCCTAGTCATTCGGCCAACAGTGGGGACGAGTTTAACTAATGACGTTCCATTTGCGGCGGGAGCTACAATCACCGTCACGCTGACAGACGCAGGAACACACATTTCTGAGGACAAGACTGCACAAGGCGGGGAAGATGCTAGCTGGCCGTTTACGATTACAGGCATTTCTTCAGGCAACCTTGGTAGTGCGCTTACAGGCACTTTCCTTGCCGAGGACTGGGTTTTTGGCAATGGCAACCCAACAAACGTCAAGACGTTTAACATTCCAGCAAACAGCACAGGCACAGGATTTGCAATCACGCTTGACGAGCTAATCACTCAGGACGGTAACATCTACCCTGGTTATCCGCTAAATGGAATCCTCACGCTGACGGTCGGGGCAGTTGTCTCCGAGGCAACCACAGGACATCTGCATCTTGTCGCAGCGGATCCAGTCAACATCGACATTTATTTGGGGGACGATAACCAGTACGTCAAAGTCCAAAGGAACAACGGCGACATCGTCATTGGCAACAACGACAACGCTAACCAGTGGACTTTTGGAACGGACGCCAAACTAGAGTTACCCATTGGCGGCGATATTGTAGACAGCACTGGAGCCAGCGTTTTAGGGCAGGCGTTGCAGTCCTTTGCTTGGGACCTTACTACCTCGAGCGGAGTTGCGTTAACAACGCTTGCCATCAACGGGTTTTCAACCAATGATATTCCCGCGCTGTACAACGTTAGCATTGACGGCATCAACCAGCACGCGGGCGCTTACACGCTTTCAAACGGAGTGTTAACCTTTAGCGAAACAGTTGGCGCAGCGGCAAAAGTAGAAATTAAAAGACCCAAACTCATATGACATACCTACTCGAACGCCTCAAAGAACCATCAACCTGGCGCGGAATTTTAGCAATGGCAACGGCTGTCGGCGTCAAGTTGCACCCAGAAATGCAGGAAGCTATTATTTCTGCGGGGCTTGCGCTTATTGGAATGGTGAACATTTTTCGTGAAGAGAAAAAGTCGTGATTGTGCCGCTCGTTAAGGCGCTGCAGTACCTGCTTGAGCTTCGAGCAGTTCGGGTGCGATGGGATTTGGAAAGGGAAATTGATCTTTATGTCGAACACGTTGAGCAACTCATTGATGAAAAACGCATTGAAGGCGATCACGCTGGTGCTGATTTGCTTCGGCACAAGCTGCTCCGCTCCTCGGCAATTGCCCTCCCTAAACAACCAGATACTCCGGTTGAAATCAGGGGAGAAGTACGCAGCTCAAACAGATGAGACTTGGCACTCTGATGGGCGTTATCGGGCTTTAGAGCAAGAGGTAATAAATGCCGTCGCGGCCCTTAAACAAGCGAACAGCAGATGACGCTCAAGGAATCAGGGATCGACTTAGGGCTCGCGGTCGCTGGTTTGTTCGGAAGCGTCCTCTGTTCCTCAAAACAAGCTGGGGCCAATCTCAGTCGGACCATTGCATCACTTGTGGGTGGCGCGGCAAGTGCGAATTATGTGACACCGCTGCTACTGAAATTCGCCCATCTTGAAGGCGAGCCTCAATTCGGTTTTGCTGCAGCATTCCTGCTTGGATTCTGCGGCCTGAGAGGCGTTGAAATGCTTAGCGACAGACTTCTCCCTTCAAATGAACCTAAGTCCACTAATACTCGCAAACGCACTCGCAAATAGCATCCTTGCCGTTTCTGCGATCCATCTCTGGCTGAAAGTCTTCGGGCATGAAGAGTCTGCCATTTATCGGCATCCTTATGCGGCTTTGCTTTGCAAGCTTGCGACTGCAATAACCATTTGCGGATCGGTTGCAAATATTTTTAATCATCAAGAGCCTCCAATTACAGAATTTGTGTTGAACATTGGAGTCGCAATGAACTACACATGGCTGTCGTGGTTTTCAACTATGTCTGTCGATAAGCCGAAAAAGAAAAATGGAACACAGCACAAACCCATTACCCGCACTAGGAGTAAATCTAGCGGCACTCGCTCTTAGTTTTTCTACAGCAGAACAAAGCCTGCGGATTGCTGGGCTTTGCATTAGTCTTTTAATTGGAGTTGTTACTTTGGTTAAGATGTTAAAAAAATGAGATTATCAGAAAACGGATTAAAGCTAATCCTTGAACATGAAGTTGGAGGCGGGAAATTTTACTATGAAAAATTCCTATCGAACCCAACATGGCCTGGCTATCAAAGTGGAATTACCATAGGTATAGGATACGACATCGGATACATCTCCGAGACCGCTTTTAATACGCACTGGAAGGATTTACCTGAAGAGCATCGGGATCGATTGTCTAAAACAATTGGAATCAAAGGGCTTGACGCAAAGCCATTTGTAAAAGCTTTTTCTGATATCATTATTAGTTGGGATTTGGCCCTCGAAGTATTTTTAGGGCATACATGCGCACAGCACACGCTGGCAATGTTTCGATTTGCTCCGGCTGCTGTTGACCTTCCAGAAGACGCGCAGGCGGCTTTGTTCAGCCTGGTGTTCAATAGGGGGACTGCAACAAAAGGAGAGAAGCGCGTGGAGATGGCTCAGATCGCTCAGGTGATCAGCGCCGGTCAACCTGAAAAGGTGCCGTATTTGATTCGCGCCATGAAACGGTTGTGGCCGCAGGGATCCGGCCTGATTCGCCGCAGGGAAGATGAAGCAAAGCTCTGGGAGTCGGCTTTTAACAACATTGCATAAGTTTCATAAGTCTTTTATTAGCAAATAGATTGTAAGCAAACCATTTAGATTATGAGATTTCATTGCCTTGGAGTGCCGCACACTGTCACTTCGGAAGAATACGTCGGCTGCGCATTTACTCAAAAAGTGCGCAAGTTTTTAAAGATGATGAAGGGGCGCGGTCATCACACGATTCACTACGGCCACAAAGAATCTGTGACGGACGCTGATGAGCATGTGACGATAACGGATAACGATCTCCTGAAAGCGACCTATGGGTCTTACAATTGGCGGAAAGAGTTTTTCCGGCACTCCAAAGATGACCTTGCTCACAAGACGTTTAATGAGCGTGCAGGGATAGAAATTGCCAAGCGCAAGCAGCCTAATGATTTTGTTTTGGCGTTTTGGGGCTGGGGAGTGAAAGAGGCCTGTGACGCAAATCCTGAGCTGATTGTGGTTGAGCCTGGCATTGGGTATCCGGCTACGTTTGCTCGGTTCAAAATTTTTGAATCTCGAGCGATTTACAACGCTTATCGAGGCATCAACTCAGTCGCCCAGTGCAACCAAGACTGGTACGAGTTTGTCGTACCCAATTACTTTGACATTGAAGAATTCGAGTACAGTGATCGGAAAGGAGATTATGTCTTAGCCTTGGGCCGTATTGGCATGAATAAAGGCACCCACATGATTGTCGAGGCAACTAAAGCTCTTGGCATAAAGCTGGTCATAGCAGGGCAGGGAGCGCCGTCAGACGCCGGTTACGCAGAATGGCCGAGTCACGTTGAATACGTTGGCTACGCTGACCTCGAAAAGCGAAAACGCTTAATGGCGGATGCTAAGTGCGGTTTTCTAGGCTCGACGTACATTGAGCCGTTTGGCGGAACATCGATCGAATTTGCGTTGTCTGGAACGCCAATGATCGTCACGCCTTGGGGGGCAAATTGCGAAAACGTAATCCACAACGAAACTGGATTTCATTTTCAGACTTACGACCAGCTTCTTTGGGCTTTAGAAAACACTTCAAAGATTAGACCAAAAAGATGCCGGCAATGGGCAATCGACAATTTCTCACTTAACCGAGTAGGAAATCTTTACGATCACGTTTTTGCCGACATCCATGCTGTTTTTAGTGGTGCTGGATGGTATCAGAGGTTTCCTGGTCGCGATTATTCCTCTTACCATTCACGTATCTACGGCAATCTGACTTCAAGGGTTCCTTGAGCTTTTCGTAGTCTTCTTTCACCTTTGAAAGATTTCGCTGCTCTGTTTTTTGGACATCCTCAAAGCCCTTTAAAAGGTCTGCGTATTTTTCAGGCGCAGTTTCTTTTATGATTTCAGCAAACATCTGACTAAACGACTTATAGATGTTACTCTGACGGTTTGCCCTACCTGCCTCGCGGCAGGTAGGCTCAAGTCCGTAATGTAGCTCCAGAAGCATTCCGCAACTAGAGCATTTCATTAGTATTTGATTTTGTGGTCATCCAGAAGTTTCTGGAGTCGCTCTGTTTCTTTTTTCCAGCTTGTCCTAGCTGGAACCTCGATGCCTAGCAGGCCTTTTAGCTTAATTGTGGTAGTCCTCCCAATTCCTTCTACCTGTTTATCGCTAAGAAGAATTTCCTTAAGGTCATCAGCGTTTTTTGCGCCTGTTTCATGGATGTATTTTGCCATCCGATAATCTAGTGGCTGCAAACCAATCGATACTGCTGTCAACTGAATGAATTTTAATTTATCTGTCATATTATCTACGTTTTACGCACGCCAACCATTGGAGTGCGTTTAATTTTTATAGCTGTTTAAGAAAATCAAGCAAGCGGTTTTGTTTTCCATTTGCCTAGCGTCCGCAGAAACGCTTCTGCCCGTTGGCGTGCGGTGGCTTTGATGTGTGCAAAAGATCCGTGCGCATATTAGACGCCGATTCCAGCACTGCGGCTTACAATATCCAGTAAGTTCCGCGCATATTCTGGCCCCATACGTTTTAATATCTGCTCCGCCTCATGCATGGCGTTGAGGTCGTTAACGTAATCCGGCAGGTCTGGACGCAACTCTGCGCCGTTGTCGAAGCCCCTATAAAACCCAGAGTCTCCATCCACGCTAACTGCCTTCCACCCACACACCTCCGCAATAGCCGCGTTAATTTGATCGTCGGTCATTTTGTTTTTTTGTGTTTTCCAGATTTTATGTAGTTCATGTGGATGCATTAAGCAAAAATCATCTGTTTTTTATCACGTTGTTGTTTGCAAGTGAATGGGGTAAGCAAATCAACTCTAGGCTGTGGCATTGTCCTTGCCCAAATTTCTAGCCCTATAGTTTGATCTTTATTCCCGCGATTCCAACCTGTCCCGTCACAGCTTTCCACGCCTATGGACTCAAGATAACTTAATTTACTTGGACTATTGACCCGAAGCACATGCACTCTCGGGAACGCTTTTACCCACATTTCGACAGTAGCCCACTTCCACTCTGTCGTCCCGCCAACACAGATTACATCTGGGTTAAGCGCCAGCGCATCTTCGACGGTCATGCCGTCTTGCACAGCCAGTGCCTTAGCAAATGGCACTTCATCCTTAAACTGATGCCAACGCTCAATGGTCTTTTGCCCATCACCAATCCAGTCCGGCACAATTGCCCATAACGGCTTTTGCTGTTGTGACTGAGCCCAGAAGATCATCCGTCTCCATGCGCCGAGACTCCACTTTCCTTCATCCCACACATTGTTAGCCATGTCCCACGCAGCAAATGCACCATTATCTAGTGCATACGGAAACCAAGGCCAAGGCCCACGTTGAGCTTCTGGGCTAAACAAATGACCAATCCTTCCCGTCTCTCTCGCAAGACAATGCCAAAACCATCCCGTTGCATTAGCAGGCATAACTCTCATTTTTTCTCCTCCCATTTGCCTAGTGTCTTCAGAAACGCCTCTGCGCTTTGGTGACTCGCTCATACGCCACAAAGTCCTTCACATTCGTTGTTAAACATATCAAGTTGTCCTGCATCTTCTTCTGTAGATAAGTCTACCTCTTCAAGCGGCACGCACGAGCGATGAAGCCACGGAACTGATTGCATATTGTCAGTCTCTGCCTTTGTTTGTTGCAATTCCTTTTCCACGCGCACAGCCTCTGCAAACGCTTCTGGCTCGTGATCTTTAAGCCTGCGCCACTCTTTATTGCTGTGGAACGGGCAATAACTGCAAGCACTTCTGGGTGGTTCTGGGTAGCCATGTTGTTTTAGCCAACCAATGCAGTCATGCCGTCTCATTTCGCGTTCAACTAATGGCCATCTGTGTTGCGTCCACTTGTCTCGGCTTGGCTTCATGCGCTGGATCTCGTCGTAACTAATGCCAATCCATTGTGTGATTTGCAAATTCTTCTCTCCACGTTTAATGCCACATAACTTGCGAAGATTCTGAAGGATTGGTGCAATCTTGTAGTCTGCTGTGCAAGATCTTCCAAGCAATCCAATGCTTCCATCTGGAGCCTGCATGAATGCTGGGATCATGCTTTTCGTCCATACCCTGCCATCTTGTGCGGTGCGAAACAACATCATGTCAGCAGTCATATTGCCCTTGGTCACGCGATGGACAGGAAACGGCAATTGAGTCTCTAGCCAGTCCAACCATTTGTACACGCTTGCAGGCTCTGCTTGAGTATCGGCAAAGATAGCAAAGTCTGGCATGGGTCCAATCTCTCCGGCTGCTGCCATTAGCGCCAGCGTACTAGACTGCACGCCAGCTCCAAGATTAAGCACATTCCACTGTGTCGCAGTAGGAGGCTTGCCGTTAAGTGAAAGCATTACGCTCATTCTTCTATATCGTTGTGCTCTTTGGTTATTTCAGATTCCACAGCTCATCTCCTTCTTTTACAAAAACGCCTGACGGAAGCAGTGTGCCTTTGCGATCTTTGATTTGATCGTAAGCAAGCTCCAGGCAATCCGTAAGAGTAAAATTTTGCAACGCGCAAAAGTTAATCAAGCAGACAACAATGTCACCAACGGCATCCATGCGGCCTGCTCGATCTCCCTTGTTTACCGCGTCTGCTAATTCTCCCATTTCGCTAACTGCTTTTAGCAATTGCGATGTTGGCGTTGCGTTTGGAATGATGCAGCGGTTTTTTGCCCACTGCAACACTAAGGCTTCAAGTTCTTGATAGTTCATTTAGCTAATTCCTGAAATAGCAATGTGTTGTAATGGTCAGCTTTTGCAGAGTAGTACTCTCTCAGCAAACGATAGGCTATTGCTTGCAACGAATCCGTTTCGTGATTTTTGAAATTACGAAGGATAAATTTTAGTTCTTCTAACTGTTTCTCTGGGTCCATAATAATTTAAATGCTAATTCTGCAACTTTAGGAATTACGCCATTTCCTAACAACCGAAGTTCATCTACCCAAGAATCACAGGCAGCGTGCAACTTGGCATGGTCCATCCGATCGGAAGTCCCATTAACGTCTCTACCCAGCGTGGATTCAATAGTCCTTGGCGGCTCCCAGGATTTTTGTTCCCTGTATGGGCCGCTAGGCCATAAACAAGCCTTGGAAGTTGGTCTAAACGCTTTCTCGTTGATCCGTCTTTGTTTTGCGTTTTCCAAACCATCCTTGGGGTGTCTTTCCAATCCCTGCTCGCAGCGGTGGGCCATAATAAAGACCCGCTTTCGTTGATGTGGCGCACCAATAAGAGACGCCGATAATATCTCAAACGACACCTTGTAACCCATTTCTTCCAAATCACTGATGACTGTGGACAATCCCAACGAAATGTGTCCTTCGACGTTTTCGGCAAAACAGACGCTTGGTCGCATTCGATCAATTCCGTTTGCAATATACGGCCAGAGGTGCCTTGGATCTTCGGTTCCGAGTCGCTTACCAACGGCTGAAAACGGCTGGCATGGATATCCAAAAGAGAGGATGTCCACTCGGTCTCGAAAACTTTCCCAAGGAAATGTTTTAACATCACTCCAGATTGGAGCCGCATCAATTTGCCCGCTTTCCATTCGCGCAAGAAGTACTTCGCACGCGAAGGCTTCGATCTCACTATAAGCGACTGTTCGCAGGCTTGGGATAGCTCTTTTAAGTCCCAAGTCGATGCCTCCGTATCCAGCGCATAACGAGACATGAGTTGTTTCGGTAAAATCCACATCAATTTCTCCAATGGCTTGAAAATTCAAGCTGTTCACCTCGGTCTTGAAGTTCGACTATTAGTTTCCTTGCGCGGTAATAATCGCTTTCAAGTTTTGCGTTTCTGACCAACTGCAATGCGAGCTGGTCAGATAACATTTCAATCACTTGATCCTTTTCCTCTGGGGTAAGCTCACTCAAATTCACTTGGTTCCTCCACTTTTACTGGTTCAACTTTGGGAGCTTCTAACAATTGTTTTGCCACAGACACTTTTGGAGCCTGTTCTACAATGTCCTGAACTTCTTCAGCGGCGTGCATTCCGTTCAGAACATCGGGGGCATACAACCGGCCAAAGAACGCCGCCGCACGGTAGCGCAGCATTAACTCTGGCATCGACTTCCATTTTGATCCGTTTTTGCCGTACCAGCCTTCGGCTTTTGCCATATCAATGCTGATTTCTGGGCCTTCAAGCCGCTCGCCGGTTTTATCGGTCGCCCAGGCTTTGCATGTGCGCTTATCGCCTTCTCCATTCATCTCAAAGCGCAGCGGCGAAAACCGACCACAAGAATTGAGCGCGCTAATGATAAAGGTACTGCTCCAGCTTGGCCTGCCATGAATTACATGGAGGTTTTGCATCACTGCCATTGGAGACGCTCCAATCCTTTGCGCCATTTCTAGCGCAATAAGGCAATTCGGAATGTTTTCTTTTCCGCGAAATCCTTCAGGCACCAACGCTGATGCACAAAGAAGTTGAGCCATGCGTTGTGCGCCTTCAAATCGCTCAATCGAGCTAAACGCGGTTTCTTGTATTACGATACTATTTTCGGACATACCATTTAGGGAGGTTAAGGGTTTCTACTTCCTGGCTGTAACCAGGCCAGTTATTTGCTGCGACACAATCTTTATACGTCATCAGGTTTTGAAGCATTTCATGCCGACCGGCATCAATGAATTCGTCTGACGCTTCAAAAACTTGAACCAAATATGGCGCTTTCTTTTCGACTACGACAAAGACAAATGCTTCTGCTTTTAATCCACAAGCTCGCGCTGCATCGAGGTACATTGCTGCCTGGACGTGATAACGGTAGTTGATTGCGTCTCGCGCAAATGCTCCGTTGTCGGCGCTTTGACTTGTTTTAAGATCAACAATAATTCCTTTTTGCAAAATGAAGTCAGGCCTTGCTCGGCACTCGACTCCTGTATCTTCTTGTTTCCAAAAAAGGCTTGCTTCAACATTTCCAATTTCCCCAAGAACGGTCCCAGCAGAACGGTGATTATAAATGTTATCGGTCATGCGCTGAATAATTCCATTTTCAGCAGGGGTGCAGATTTCTTTTCCGGCGTTCTGCGCTTCAAATAGCTCTGCTGCCGCTTTTCCAGCTTTGGTGCGACGATCAAAGCCTTCGCTGACAATAACACTTGAATCCCATTTTTCAGGCTCAAGAACAGCTAAATGAACAAGCCGACCAAACCGATATGCGTCTTGATCTTCTTTTGTGTAATCCTGGCTAAACCGGTAATAGGCCGGAGCCTTATCAATAAGATGTAGGCCGTGGGCCGAGATTTCTGGACGTGAGTGGTACTCGGACGAATCCAAGTCCCAAATGATCTGATTTTGTTTCATATATGTAGTGCCGTGTGGCGCATGAAAACTTGCATGGCACTTGCATTCTGCCAAGAAAAATTTTAAAAGAATCTTCTATGCGAGTCACCATTGATCACATCCTTGAGTTTGACAAGCACCGTAAAAGTATGGGCCTGAGCAGGAAATACATTTTAGATTTCCTGCAGATTTCCGAAAGTACTTGGTATCGGTGGATGTCACAAAAAACAGAACCTACACAAAAAACACTTCAGAAATTTGAGCAGTTAATACAACTACAAGATGCAACTCCGAGATTATCAAGAAGATGCGATTAATGCAGTGCGCAAGTCGTTTGCAAGTGGCAGTCGCGCACCAGTTTTAGTTTCTCCGACCGGAAGTGGAAAAACCGTCATGTTTTGCTACATAGCTGAGCAGGCGGCACTTAAGGGAAATCGTATTTTAATTTTAGTTCATCGGCAGGAATTGCTTGATCAGACCTGCAAATCACTTTCGATGATGAATCTGCGATACGCTCAAATCGCTGCAGGAAGAACTTACGATCCGAGTGTGCCCATTGTGGTTGCCTCGGTAGGGACACTTGTCCGCAGGCTCGATACGATCAAAAAGCCAGACCTTTTAATCGTCGATGAAGCTCATCACGCGATGGCAGGTTCATGGAAAAAAATTATCGATTGGGTAAAGCCGAATCGAATTCTTGGCGTGACCGCCACACCAGAGCGCCTTGATGGAAAAGGTCTCAAGGAAGTGTTCGATGACCTGATTTGCGGGCCGGAAGTATCCAGTTTGATCGAGCGTGGATTCTTATCTCCTGTGAAGTACTTTTGTCCTCCTGTGCAGTTCAACTCAAAGAATCTGCGCATTACTGCAGGCGATTACAATAAGAAGGACATGGCGGAGGAACTTGATAAGCCGGCGATCGTCGGAGATGCAGTGAAGCACTACAGAAAAGTTGCCCACAACCAGCCAGCAATTTGCTTTTGTGTCTCGTTGAAAGCCGCTCATGCAGTTGCTCTTGAATTTCAAAAAGAAGGATATAAATGGGACGTAATTGACGGGACCCTCACGCCGGAAGATCGCAGGGATTTGGTCAGAAAACTTGGCCGCGGCGAGTTGCATGGACTGAGTTCATGCGAAATCGTGAGTGAAGGCTTTGACTTGCCTGTAGTCTCCGTTGCGATTTTGCTGCGGCCAACTGCGAGTGTTTCGTTGCATTTGCAACAGATTGGTCGGGTACTTCGAGCAGCGCCGAATAAACCGCACGCGATCATTTTGGACCACGTTGGAAATGTCGGCTCGATGAAAGATGGCGAATGGACTGACAAGCATGGGATCGCTGAAGAAATTCGTGATTGGTCGCTCGATGGGCGCAAAAAGAAAAAAGGCGCACCAAAACCAAGCGGATCTGGATCACAGTGCCCGAATTGTTTTGCCATGCACTTTCAAAAGACAGCAACTTGCCCTTTGTGTGGTTACACGATTGAAGTAAAGGTCCGTGAAATCCAGCAAGTGGATGGCGAGTTGGTGGAAATCCAGCAGGCCTCGTACAAGAAAAAACACGAACAAGGGAGCGCAAATACTTTAGATGCCTTGATTAAAATTGGGACACAACGCGGATATAAAAATCCATACGTCTGGGCGACTCATGTAATGAACGGTCGAAAAAAGAAACAAGAGAAACGCGCAACAGGAGTCGTGATAGGCCATGAATGAAAAATCATTGCAGACGGAAATCTGGGTCACGTTAAGCGGCCTCGGGGTGAAACTTTTTAGGAACCAGGTTGGCAAATACAGGCTTGCTGACGGAAGATTTTTGTCATCCGGTTTGATCCCTGGATCTGGCGATTTGATCGGTTGGAGATCAGTCGAGATCACTCAGGATATGGTTGGAAAAACGGTAGCTCAATTTGTATCCGTGGAAGTCAAAACAAGCAGCGGTAAAATTTCAGAAAAACAACATCATTGGTGTAATGCGGTCAATGAAGCAGGCGGAATAGCCTGCATTGCGAGATCGTCAGAAGAAGCGGTAAAATTTGTAGTAACAACATGAACGAAAAATTAGATTTTCAGTCAATTAACGCATCCATCTTAGCGGACTACGAAGGCAGGTTGCGCGAGTGGTTTCCGGCAGGTTTCCGTGAAGGTGATGAGTTTAAAATTGGATCACTTACCGGCGAGAAGGGGCGTAGTTGCAGCATCAACATTAAAACCGGCCAGTGGGCTGATTTTGCAGGCAATCAAAAAGGCGGCGACCCGATTAGCTTGCTTGCGGCGATCAAGGGCATCAAGCAGGTGGAGGCAGCAAAGGAATTGTCGGGCCTCTCATTACCTGTGGTTGAGCAGAAAGCAAAAGAGGTAAGTTGGGAGCCGGTCCCATACGCGAATCAGATTCCACTTCCGCAGTCAAAAACGCATCACAAATTTGGAGAGCCAACAGCAACGTGGGAGTATCGAGATTTGGAGGATCGTTTAGTTGGCTGGGTGTGCAGGTTCGACCCAGAGAAGGACAAGAAAATGGTCCTTCCGATGTGCCTAACGACAGACGGTCAGCGGTTTCGTTGGAATTTCAAGGCATTCGATAAGCCTCGGCCACTTTACAACGGCGAGAATTTAGCAAAAAAGCCTGACGCCACAGTTATCGTTGTTGAAGGCGAAAAATGCGTGGATGCACTTCAAGCGAAGGTCCCGAAAGCAGTGGTGATTAGTTGGCCTGGAGGCGCAAAGGCAATGCCGCACGCTCAGTTGGAAGCACTCAAAGGCAGGAATGTGATTCTCTGGCCTGATAATGATGAGCCTGGCTTTGATGCGATAAACTACATTGCAGATTTACTCGGCCATGACGTTAGGATCGTCGAGGTGCCCTGCGATAAGCCGGAAGGTTGGGATGTAGCGGACGCAATTCAGGAAGGCGTAGATCCGCTCCTAATGCTAAAATCGGCAGTGGTCCGTAAAGCGGTTCAGCAGGAAGTTGCCACACAGGTTATCGAAGAGGCCATCTCGGAAATACAGGCCAGTTATGAGGAGGAGCGGAGTGAGCCGGAGCCGTTCAAGATTCTTGGCACCGATGGCAGTCATTATTTTTACTTGCCTACATCAACTCGGCGGATTGTTTCCCTTACCGCAAGTCAGCACAAAAGGCTTGAACTTATTCAACTTGCTCCGGCTCATTATTGGGAGATTACGTTTCCAGCAAAGGATGGCGCGAACTGGTTTGCCGCTGCAAACTGTTTAATTCAGCAGGCATCCCGCCTTGATTTTGATCTTTCTCGGATTCGCGGGAGGGGAGCCTGGTTGGATAGCGGCAAAAGCATTTTTCATGCAGGGGACCATCTTCTTGTTGATGGAGTAAAAGTTGAGCTGGATGAATTTGACTCAAAATTTATTTACACACGGGCACGTCCGCTCGATGCGCAAATATCGAATCCGATTACAAATCGGGACGCCGCAGTGTTGATTGATTTGCTGTCGAAAATTTACTTTAAGAATCCGCTGGATCATAAGCTTTTTGCAGGATGGCTTGCTTTAGCACCCATCTGCGGTGCAATGGAGTGGCGTCCTCACATCTGGCTCACAGGAGCATCAGGCACAGGAAAAAGCTGGATCATTTCGAACATCGTTCGGCCAATTCTTGGATACTGCGCGGCCTACTTCACCTCGGTAACAACTGAGGCCGGCGTCCGTCAGACTTTAGGATCCGATGCGCTGCCGGTGTTGTTTGATGAGGCAGAGGTCGAGAAAGAGGCCGATGCTCGCAGAATGCAGGGGGTGCTTATTTTGGCGAGGCAGGCCTCACGGGAGCAGGACGGGAAAATTGCAAAAGGAACGGCGTCTGGAAATGCGCTGAGTTGGCACATTCGGTCAGCTTTTCTGTTTGCCTCAATCGGAGTCGCAGCGGTGCAAAGGGCTGACATTTCCCGAATCACCGTCCTTGAGCTTTTGTCCGAGCATCAACGGAAGGAAAACCGATTTGCTGAAATCATAGAGCTTTGGGAGAAAACTTGCGCGAATCCAGAGTGGTGTTCTGGCTTTCGAGCCAGGTCTCTGCTTAAAGCTCCAGTCATTGCTCAAAATTGCGCTGCGTTTAAGACTGCCGTCATGAAGCACCTCCACAATCAGCGCGATGCCGACCAGATTGCTGCCCTGCTTGCTGCGGCCTACTCGCTCACGAACGGTGCGCCGATTAGCCTCGAGAGCGCCCGCGAGTGGGTTGACGCTCAGGACTGGTCTACGCGCACGAGCGAAGGCGGTGACCGTGATGAGATGCGGTGCGTGGGTCATCTGCTTGAAGCTAAACTGCGATACGAGCCAGTCGATGCCGCGCCGAAAATGCTATCAGTCGGGGAACTCCTGGCTTTAGCTGACGAGGAAAATTACTACAGCAAGGGAGGCGCGACCGCCGCGCTGATCCGGCATGGCATCAAGCCGCATACGCACGGAATGGACGTTGCATCGAGTCACCAAGAGTTGTCCAAAATTTTTAAGGACACCCAATGGACTCTTGGCTGGAAAGATCAGCTCACGCGCATACCAGGATCCTCCCAGAAAGCCGGTGTACGGTTCACTGGGACGATCCGGCGGGCGGTGCATGTACCTTACGAGGCTTTTGCCTGAGTTGTTTGAACGCGCAGGAATCGCTCGGATTCAAACGCAAGAACATCCTCGGCCTTGTACCGGACAACGGTCCCTTGGCCGAGGTTGCCTAATTTGTAGAAACTAGGGCCGATACCTTTAACCCGCCAATTTTGGAGAGTTCCTTGGGCTATTGACCATCTTAATGAAAGCTCCCTAGGTGTGAGCCACTGTTTTTCTGGATTTTGGTTTTCTGACATAAAATTTTCAGGCGCTGAGAGTTTTAGTTTCTGGATTTTTTGGCTTCCACAATTGGAGCGGGAACCTGGTCGGAATTTTTTTCTGGCTATAAACGGTCAATGGTGTTTTATTTGTCGTCCGTCCAAGGCATCCTCGGCTTCCTCTCTTGCATAGAGTGGAAACAAAAAAAGCCCTCCAGCGTCTCATTACAGAGGCGCGGAGGGCTTTTACGTTAGATCAGCTCGCATTCGTCGCCGTGTTCGAGCCCTTCGTCAGCGTCATCAAAAAGGAGATGCAAGTACGGGCTTTTTTCGTCGCACAATAGCCATCCAGCCTTTCCGTCGCCTGTGAGCGGGTCAGTGTGCTTCATGCGCCAGAGTTGAAATAAATAAATGCTTCGATTCCCGCAGCTATACTCGCACGCCAATTTTAAATCCTCAATTTCGCTGGCAAGGTGCGACCGATCGTGATCGGGAAGCATTTCAATCCGCAGAGTTGGAACGCCTCTGAAGATTTCAAGGTTCCAAGATTCGACGGAGTTGTCTATGTGCTCAGTCAGCTCGTGAAGTCGAGTCAGGAGCCGGACTTGAATCTCGGCGCGAGTCTGAGCCCGATCCGCCTCGATATAAATCTCGGTGGTCATTTTCAATGTGGCCTCTGCTTGGGCGAGGATCTTTGGTTTTTCGATGGTCATATGGTGGGTTTGTTAAACGGAGCGTCTTTGCTCCCTACTACGGCCCCGCAGAGCCGCAGTGTGGGGGCCTAGGCGTAAACGTCGCACTCAGCGGCTGTAATAGTTTCGCACGTTGCTTGAATGCTATCTGCAAGCTCCTGTGCGGTTTCGGCGTTTCCATTATTAAAAAAGAAAAGGTCTTCGATTTCGTTTGCGACGATAGTCGCGCCATTAGCGTCAAGAACTTGAATGCGGTAATAAGCATTTTCTAAACATGGGTACATTTGAAATATTTGCTCTAAACTTAATTGTGTTTCTTCCATATATTTACTCGGTTAAACTAAATTGAATTCTGTCTATCGCATCACGGCGCGGTACAGGCGGCGATTATCGTCGTGCAGCTCCCTGCAGGCCCGCGCAAATTGGACGCGCCATGAGAGCGGTTTAGAGCGCCAGAAGGCTGGTTTCAGGCGGCTTATTGCGTAGATCAGCACCTCGCGGTGAGATTCGGCGGTGTGGCACCGCAAGACGATTGAATAAAGTGCAAATTTCATGGGTTTAAAATAGAGTGCGGATTTCATGGGTTTAAATTAGTCTGCGATGCTGCTCGCCATTTTGTTAAATTGATCGTCCGACACATTGCAGGTGCATCCCCACATCTGCGCGCTCGCGCTTGAATTGCCATTGCAATACGCGCACAACGGCGTTGGCTCCACTTGATTAATAAGCTTCGTAGGCACTGGTTTTCCGCTATCCTCGTACCTTAGGTGCGCCTTGTATTTATGCCCCCGCTTGCTTTGCAGGGACCGTCCCCATCCGCAGTAGGTTGCTCGAACTGGACGACCTTCTAATGTGCCGCAGAGCCCGTCCCATCCGCGGACGGCGGACCGGACAGAAGAATGGACGTAGGTGACGCCAAAGCGGCGAGTTTCTTTGACGTAAAGTAATAAGTCGATGATGGTCATGGTTTATAGTTGGGTTGGATTGGAGAAAATGGTATAGCACTGAGCGTGCCAAGCCGTGAAGCGTTTTTTTAAAGAAAATTTGCGGCCTGTTTTGCGCTAAAAATGAGTTTTGCTGTAAGTAATTTTCAGGCGCTGAGACTTTGTTTACGGAGGAAAAACCGGCGTCCACAATTGGAGCGGAAAACCGGTGGGAATTTTCTAACTAGGCATAGTTTGCCTTGCTGCAAAATTTGCCTAGGCAGAATTTGCCTACTGCCTGGCAAGCTGGTTTTGCGTTTTTGGGCTGTCTGGCTGGCTGGCTGACCGTCTGGCCGTCTGGCTGGCCGTCTGGCTGTCTGGCTGGCTGGCTGACCGTCTGGCTGACCGTCTGGCTGGCCGTCTGGCCTACTTATTAAGCTGAAGGGGCTGTTTTTTAGTAGCTATTAGCTATCTCAGAGACCTTTTTCGCCTTTGTACCGTGCGCGATAAAGCCGATGACAAAGGGCCGCTTAGGTAATGCGCAGAGCCCGCATTTTGAGCAATCTATATTGTCGCGGATCTGAGCAGGGCAAACGCGGAACTGTACCCCATCACGCTCAAAACGCTCTGCAGTATGGTCACTGGGCAACAGCGTGACGACTGGCGCTTGTGGCCCTTTGTTTACAGTCTCAATTGCATGACGAACGCTATTGGTTGAAATGTTAACGGTAAACCCTTCACGATTTGCCTTTTCGATCCAGCTTAAATTCTTCTCATTGAGAGGCTTATGGGTGTAAGTGAAGCCCCTTTTTCCGCGATTCGCTTCCAAAATTCGGTCCATCGATTCAACATCGATGTCAGAGCCTTCACCTAGCAGGTCTCCTGCCTGCCCCCATCGCCAAAGCTGCCGAGTCGGCAGGGTGGCAATCGCTTGCGTGAACTCTGGCAAGCTAACACCACGTTTTTCGTCTGTAACTGCCGACCAGTGAATGGCCAACGGGCCCGAGCTCGCATAGCAGTCACGAATCATAGGGCATTCAGGAGGGCACGTTTTCCGACTCTGCGTTGAGACTGGAATAGGACCGGTTTTTACGTTTGACGATTTAAGGGTAAGGTGAATCTTCATAAATTGTTTGTTTTTAATGGTTTAAGCTTCGTTTATCTGCAGTGCGAAAACCTAGGCGAGCTGCAGGCTGTAGGTGCGTCCTCCG
>Ga0209297_1000203_pt1 | contig 40128 bp, 51 predicted proteins | sample S_130805_MF_Meta_FD_187322 | JGI IMG/M metagenome (GOLD analysis project Ga0209297, IMG submission 187322) | Freshwater microbial communities from Lake Simoncouche, Canada to study carbon cycling - S_130805_MF_MetaG (SPAdes) (version 2) | ecosystem: Environmental > Aquatic > Freshwater > Lake ...
TTATTTCCTTTGTTTGTTAACCACCGAAATTAGGGTTTCCTTCAGCCCTGGCGGTGGCGTCATGGGCTTCGGTTTGAGATACTTCGTTTCATTGCCTATCTCTATACACCCATTTGCTTTCAAATGCAAGCGATGTTGTGATCTGCTCGTAATCATACTCCCGTCAATCTGAGAGCGATATGGCTGAATATCAGGCATGATATAGGCACCTTGTTGCTGCGGAGCAACATAATCGTCAGTAACTTCTACCAATTCATGGTTTATTTGCAGCCAGCGTTGTCTCATATTAGCACCATAAGAGCTTCTTCATCATCTTCTTCTTGCTGCTGAAGAAGTATTTGATTTGCGATAACTAGAATTTCTTGAACCCTAGCGAAGTCGTTTTGTAATGCTTGCCAATCTACGCTTGGCGCTTTTGTGCCTGATTTAACTTCTACAGTTATACTGGCTGGAACTTCTATTTTCTCAGGGCCATCTATAACCAACTTCAATGCTTCGCGTATTGTGTTCCGCTTCACTAATACTGGCTTCTCTTTGATCTTCTTCCAGCCACCAGCATCGTCGCCACCAACATGTGGCTGAGGAAAGAAAAAAGAAAATAGGTCTAGCAGCATTAGATGTCTTCAGTCCAATTGACCGACACGCCCTGCGTAGAACTAGCCGACGCAAATCCCGAGAAAGTCATCGTTTCGCCGGGGGCGATATAAAGATTCAATGGTGATACATCAAGGACGTTCGTTCCAGTAGCAGACACCGAGCAGTTAAACAGATACGTCCCGCCCGTTGCAGTGGTTCCTGCTGTGTCGATACTGGCTATGCTGTTCCCCGAGGTGATCGTTACACCTGCATTGGCCGTTGTTCCATTGACCGTAGCGAATGAAGGAGAACCGCCTACCGTAGCGCCGATTCTTACACGCAGTACCCCAATCACTGTCTGCGTACCTGATCCGTTCGCAAATGAGATTGAGTTGATACGAATCAAACTTCGGTTCGTTACGCCGTTGTAAGTCGTTGCGTTGCGGATACTTAGTAGATTGGTTTCCGCTGTAATCGCGCCTTTGTTGTTGTCAGCAGCCCACTTGGGATTACCGACATACGATCTCTCCCCGACAAGGAAGACTCCAACAGAGGCAGAATACAAAGTGAGATTGGTACTGTTCCCTGCGTTAATGACTTGTGCATAGAATGACAGATTTGGGTTGCCTATCTGTACTGTAGTAGTGGTATTCGGGTAGCGGATTGTATGACACAACACCCACCCGGCAGAGATAGCATCGAGAACCCAAAAGGTAATATCACCGTATCCAAGGTACGGATACTTGATCATGCAGACATTACCTTTAGTCTCATCCCAACTAAATTGGGAAGGACACATTCCATCACATAAATCGCCATTCCACTGTGACTGTGGAATCCAGTTATCCACACCCCACAATCTATGGAGAATCCCGAATGTAGAACCGTTGTAGCCAAAGAAATAACCATCAGTATCCGTACCAGCACCGATAATCTGAGTGGAATTCTCTACTCCGGTCGTAAATGCTGCGGTGAATCTCGCTACTACACCTTGACCTGCTCGATACTTTGCGGGTTTCCGTGATTGGAAGATTGCGCTTCCCGTCGTGCTGGTGCTTGTCTGTAGTCTCAATCGAGACAGGTTCGTGTCTGCTGTACCGGTACTGACTAGCGTTGTTGTTCCCGTTTGCGTATTGATCCCATAGACGAAATCCATCTGGATCAATGGAGTCATGGGTTGTGCAATCAAGTCACCAAATGGCCCTAAGAATGCCGGGGCGAAATAGGACTCTGTTCTCTGACGATAAGAACCATCTGGCTGAACTGCGTTATCAACAGTCAGTCCAGCGTTTAACTCTGGTACTCTAATTACGGCAGTCATTGCACACCTACAATCTTGCCATCAGCGCCTCTAATCACCGATCTAGGTTGTGGAGTGCCTAGACGATCTACAGCCTGTTGAAATCCAGTGATCGCTGATTGAATAACGCCCATCATATTACCCATGTGATTCATCATCTCCATGTGCTGATCTGATTTCTTACTTGCTGTTGAATTTGTGATACTACCATCTTCGCCAACTTGCATCTGATCTGCCTGTTCTTGAGCGACATCCATTTTTGACTGAGCAGAGATTTGAGCAACTAGAATGTCCTTTTCAGCTTGTAGCTTTGCAATCTTCCACTTTATCTCGGCTTCCATCTGTGACTTTTCTTGCTCGGCCTGAATCTGCATCTGCGCCCGTTGTGCTTCCAACTGGTTCTGCTGCATGACTTCCTGTGCCTGAACCTGCTGTTTATGCTGCTCAGACTGCATTTCCAACTGGGCTTTCTGTTGGGCTAGTTGCATCTGTGTTTGAGCCGCCTGTTGGTCAGCTTGAGCCTTCATCTGCATTTCAGACTGGTGCATCTGCATGTCAGCCTGAACCTTCATCATGGCAGGGTCAGGTTTAGGTGGTTGCGGTTGTGCGGCAGCTTGTTTCAGCTTATCCGCTAACGCATCGAACCCGCCTTCGAGTTCTTTGCCCACCTTGAAGCTCGTAATCGAGAACTTCAGCATGTCCAGAGCAACCGGAGCGATAATCGGGGACTCCTGACTCAGTTTCATCACTTGCTCGACGAACTGTCCTGCAGAACGCAAGAACTCCATCCTATCGGCCTTTTCTTGCTGTTCGTCAGCGAATATCAGTGAATCCGCTTCAATTTCTATCCTGAAACCCCTAAGAGGATTGTTTTTCAGTAGTTCCAGTGCCTGTGGGATCAATTGTTGGTCTTCAGGACTGAGTTGTGCCGCACCTGACATAGCCTGAATCGTTTCTGGCTGGAACTGCTGGCAGATAATCTGGGCTTTCAGTTGAAGCAGGTCTTGAGCAAACTGTCCAACGTCGTTCTGCATTGTCCTGAGTCTCATCGACCCAAACTGACCCTTCATTTTCTGGGCAGTCGCAGTCTCTCTTGGATCGCTAGAACCTCGGATAATATCGGAGAGTCCAGTAATCTCGTAGATTTCCTGCTTGATCTGTGCAAAGGCTTTATAGGCTTCTCCGAGAGCCTGAGCAATCGGCATGATGTCGACTAGATCAATCGCGCCCTTCAAACCCTGTTTTTCAACGAAAGCCAGCCAGTTCTTGACGGGGATCATATCCCCATTGCCACCTTCAGTGAAAAGTCTCGCCAGTTCAGGGATACTCGCGTCATAGACGCCCTTGACCTGGAGAGCTTTGATCAGTCCATCAATACGGTCACTGAGGATGTCCAACGCCTGTGCCTGATCCTGATACAGCGTGTAGTCAGGTACTGGAATCAGAGAGTCACTTGTCAGGGTGGCGTAAAGTGGTTTTGGGCAGGGAAAGAATCCCTGTAGTTTAAGCGGATCATCCCGCTCATCTACGAACTTTCCGAGACTCTTCGACAGCCACAAGGCTTTACTATGCGCCTTATCCCAGATTTCATAGATAACCGCTTGATACTCTGCGTCGACTCCGGCTTTCCTTTGCTCATCTACACGGGTATCCAGAGGGATTTCAGCAGCTAGTTCTTCGCCGAACCTTTCCTCTAGCATATCTTCAGTCATATAGACTTTACGCCATACTGCTTCGACCTCTTCCCACGTTCTCGCTACCTTGTGGCCGAAGTCCTTCCAATTGACGTAATCTACCGGAGCGCACTCATAAGCGATTTCTTCTTGAACTCCTGATTCGTCTTCCTCAACCTCTGATTCGTCCCGATCTTCAGTGATCTGAATGCCGTCTTCAGGCATATCAGGAGTCTTCTGGAAATGAGGCTCATACCTCGCCCATGCTATTCCTCTACCACCCAAAAAGCGGTCATTCACCACATTTTTCATGGTGTTACGGTAGTCAGGATAGTATTCAACTTCGTATTCAAGCGCCCTCTCCAAGAGGACTGAAGCTACTCGACCGACAGGATCGGTGTCTTTATAGCGTCTTGAAACTGATGGTTTTGGAAGTCTTGAGAAACACGCAGGAACGACTGTCTGGACGTTCGACCACAGGATGTTGTATTTTGACCCTGTATCTCTTACTGATCTGCCTTCATCTTTGTACTTTTTGAGAATCTTCTCTACCCTCATTTCCCACTTCTTGAAGGTAGTCTCATAAGCGGCTATTGCTGTTAGCCACTCTTGAACATCGTCGTCAGGCTTTTCCATTATGCGGAGAAGATTCCAACCGCTATCACAGTTGCTCCGGCTCCGGTAGTCACCTTCCACGGGCCGCTTGCGCTTATTGCGCCTATGTCGATTGAGAAAATTCCCGCCACAAGGGTCGCCGCGCCTGTCGTAATTGGAATCGACGTTGCCCCGTCAAGCAAGGTTACTGTTCCAGTAGCAACAGTATTCACCGAGATAATGATTCGATGGAGGTAGTCCCCAATAGCCCCAGTACCTCCTAGAACTTGAGCCGTTTGACTCGCCGCGACTGTTTCGTAAGGGAAAGCGTAGGGGTAAGATGCAATGCTCATAGTAGCCTCCTGAAAGTTGCTCGTAGCATACTCTTTTTTCTTTGTGTGTCAAATCCTAATTCGACGATTTGGCCTGTTTTCCGCCCACATTTGATCTAAAGTAGCCTGATTTCCGCGATTTATCTGCTCAAAAACCTCTTTTTCCGTAATCTTCGGTTCTACCTTCACCGAGTGCTGCCATGCTACAGCCATCATCCGAAAAGCATCAGCATAATGCGAAGCGAAGTTATGTAGAGGTTGTCTAGAAAAAACACGGTTATCCTCGTCGTACTTTCTCTGATACCTTCTGAGAGCCTTAACGCCGTCATCACAGCCTTCCTTATCGAACCACACCCGATGGAACATCGTCCTTGTCGCCTGGATACCATCTTCTATCCCGATGTTAGGCACAATCCCCAACATATTGAAGTCCAGCGCACTCGCAAGCTGCTCTATGATACTTTTCCCCTTCGCTGCCAGCGTCTTCGCCCGGGCATCGTGAGGTAGCCAGTGCTTCGCGTAGTTATACTGCGTCCTGTACTGCAGGTCAGGCTTGATCGGGCCTATTCTTGCCTTCACTTCGTCGCCAACCAAGTCTATAGTGACTTCTCTACCCAAGATTTGTGTGGCGTACTCACTGAGACTCCCATGATTGGAAGCGTAGCTTTCCAGAACGTGTATTTCTCCACCGATAACTTGATACCACCATATAGCCGTATCGTCCGTACTTCCCAAGTCCCAACTTGTATAGACCGGTGCGTTTGGATCGTGTATTACGCTGCATACGCGCCCATCTTGGAAGAGTTTTCTTAACTCCGTTGAGTAGATAGCGCCTTCTAACCATTGCCTGCATTTCCCTTCCCAAACGTGGTCATAAGCATCCGGGTCTCTTTCCTGAAGGTCTTGCCGCTCCTGATCCAGTACCTCCGGGAACCAAGGATTATCCCGCCAGTTGATATTGATCAGCACCGCACTCTTTGGTGGGTTTGCAACGAACCTTTTGTACGTCGCATCATCCTCAAATTCTGGATTCATCGTCATCCATATTTCTGAGTTCTTTTTTCTGATCGTAGGAATCAGAATGTTCCAACTAGAGTCACTAACGGTATGAGCCTCCTCAACCCAACATCCGTCTGCACCTTCCCAACTTTTCAGGTTAGTAATGTTGTGGTGCAATCCCTGGAAACCGAATTCTGAGCCGTTCTTACCGAAAATCCCGTCCTTTTGGATGTGGTAGAAGTCGCTCAAACCCAAATCTTCGATCTGGTCACTCAGCAGTCGATGCACCGAATCCTTGATGGATGTCTGGAACTCTCGGGCGCATAGCCACCGTATCGGATTCTGCGCTGCCATCAGCAGCAACGCCCTCGCAACCCCCCAAGATTTCGCGCCCCCACGCCCCCCGTAAAGAACCTTGTATCGGGCTGGCTGGAATATCGGCGCTAACTTGTCCGGGAACTTGATCATACACCTCTCCAGGTTTTACAAAAGTTACTTGCAGGTTGGCTAACGCGCTTCCGCCGAGGTTTATGTCCTGCTTGGCCGTCCAGCCATGCTGATGCTGCAAGATCGCCAAAGACGCCTTGCCATCACCTTCCCTAGACCGCTGCGCCAGATGCCCAGAGTGCTCCAACTCTGAATCCGCCCTTCCCTTCAATATGGCAAGCTCAACCACAGGATCAAGCTGCTTTAGCTGGTTGAACTCAGATGGCAGCATCCCAGAGGCAACAGCCAGACTGTCACCTTTAAGCCCTAGACTTGCGGCGGTGTATATCTTCTCTAGCCGCGCCTCAGACGCCCGGATCTGCCGGGGCGAGAATGGTAGTGATTTGAACATGGTCGATGTATAGCACAAAGTTATCCGATGTGCAATATGTGTAGTTTCATAACCTAATTTTTACTGCTTAGGGATGCGGGTAACTTTTACTGCTTAGGGATGCGGGTAATTTTTACTGCTTAGGAATGCGGGTAATTTTTACTGCTTAGGAATGCGGGTGATAGTGGCGATACCATCTCAGTTCCACCCGCCCGGCCTGTCGGCTTTAAGGTTCCATCCATCACCTTTTTCTAATATGCTCACCAATATTAGAGAACCGATATATTCTCAAGAATATTAGAGGATTTAGATATACGAAGGAAAATCGACATCTACCTGGCAGGCGGAAAGGCTCGCACCATTATTTGTGACGTTACACATATTGCACATGTTATACATCGGTTTTTGGCGCCGATGTGCAATGTGTGTCATTTGCGTGGCCGGTTAAAATTGCTGCAAACTTCTGTAGATGAGAACCATTCTCATCTGTATACCTTTTTTTTTTCATTTAATATCACACAACACATATTACACATAAAGCCCTTTTTCCTCTCCCACACTGGCGCACCCGATGCACAACCGTCCTTCCCAAACCACACATCCCCCCACACATCTCACACATAAAATCTGGCCCACATCGGCAATAGTTTAGTGAGGTCAAGGGGTATTATGCCTATGTGTAGCCCCCCTTAAATAATTTTGTTGCAATTTGATCTAGATCAATACTTTTCCTGTTTTTAGTGCTATATTGATACCTGCAACAGATTGTTTTGTTATTTAACCGAAACAGAAAAGGGGGGTATAACATGTATGTGACCGCAAATCAGGCAACCACGGCTATCAGACTGGCGCGCAAGCATGTATCGTCGGCTAGTGTGGCAAGGTTGCAAAATTGCCTATTTCGTAATCACTATAAGGATGAGACCATGACAATTAAAATCAAATCGATTGTGCCGGTACAGGTAGGAAATGAATGGCGAATCCGCGCCCGGTATATTACCGACGATCCTACACCGGAACGGGAAATATTTTACGGGGCCGGAGCCGGATATACGATGCACCAAGCGCAAGTATACGCCAGCAACCTTCGGCGCGATACGCTTCGGCATGGGGTGATTTATTGATTGATGCAGGTATCGGCTAATGTGGCAATGTTGCCCCGACATGCCAAACTAGAGGAGTAGTAACCATGCCATCATCAAATCGTGTTTTTAATGCCATATACCACCGTTACATCGGCGGCGCTGCCCAAGTGTATCTTGATGCTCGCCGCACGGGTGCAACATGCCGGGAAGCTCTAACCGCTGCCAGAGATTACAGCGAACGAAAAGGAGGTGGAAGATAATGACCATAACCAAATCAGCAGAGATCGCTATCCGTGCTGCCAAGCTCTACCGGCAATGCGGTCGCCAAGCGGCGCTTTTGTACGCTATGAAGCGCCTGTCGCCTCAAGAGATGCGGTTATATTTTCTGGCCCGTACCTTGGAAGCAGCAAATGGGGTGCAACATGACTAACCAACAAGCCCTAGCCTATCGGCTAACCGACTTCCACACTACCGCCATCTTACGCCTTGCCGATTCACTCATGGCAGCATGGCCCACCTTGAACCGCATACAGGTCATCAGGCTTGCGAAGGGCAGTCTATGCACACTATCGTAGCGGCTCTGATCGCCTTAGTCCTAATCATCCTCCGCAAATAGACAAACGGCCCCTAGGGGCCGTTTTCTTTTGCTACTTGACTACCGATAACCTGCTCTCCGGCGGAGCGGCTATAGCCTCCCCCATGCGCCTCAAATCGGATTTGGATATGCCGGCAAGGCTAGGGTGGCAGAATATCCGCTTATGGGTACGCAAATCGGACGTATGTACCCTGCCACGGTCAAGCCAGCCAGCCTCTTGCAGCGCGTGAAACAGCACCGCCTGTCCTATCCTGTACCCGCCCGCTACACTACCGCTCAGGCGGTCGCATAGGCCGTGAAACGGCGACATGATAACGCCTGACTTGAAGTCGCCTAGCTGTCCTTCCATCTGTTCTATCAGGTAGGATTCGGACATCGACCGACCACCCTCTATCAAATTTGTTTTAGCCTCGGTCATCGCGGGCGCGGCACCGGGATTAAACGCGCTAACATCCCGTCGCCTTAGCCATCCAGCCACAGCAGCGCACCCGCCCGCACCATACCATGCCCAGATGCGCCGCGCAGCGTCTGGGGCCATCCTGGAGGCTTCTGACCATATAACAAACCAGCGCCTGTCATCGGAGGGCAAAGCTATGGCGGCGGAGTCATTGGAGAAGGCAAGAACGAAGGTACGGTTGACCATCATGTACGGGTGCAGCCCTTTCCGGTTAACGGGCAGGAACTCAGGTGGGGCGGCGATGATAGGTTTTAGCGTGTTTTCCATCGCCCGGCGGTCACGGGCCTCGGACTGACGAAGCTCATTGACAACCATCACCTCGGATTCAAGATCATACCCCCAGGTTGATCCAAGCGTTTCATTGGACACAAGAGCGACGTTATGCTTGTAAGGGCCACCAATAGACCATAAAAACGGATGCCACATAGTATCCTTGCCACACCCCGGACGGCCAGCGTGCAGAATAGCGTGGTTGATCTTGACCGCTGGGTGCTGTAGCTTGTATGCCATCACATCCCATATATGCGACAGTTCGGCCTCGTCCGGCACAATCGAGCGGCAATGGTCAAGCCACAGGCCCACATCCCCGTCGCCCACAGCGGGGCGGTAGTTGCGCCATAGGTTGCCATAGACCGCCCCGTCGCGGTGGCACAGCGGCGACTCCCCGGCGGCATAGGTCAAGCCTCTGAGGGTATATCCGCCCTTCTTGTTGCGGTTTTCGTCAAACCACACCGAGGCTTCTATCTTCTTCGTCCCCGTGCCGTGCATAGTACGGCAGTCAATGGCGCGGTACAGGGCGTTAAAAGTCGATCGCCGTATTTCCGAAGTGCCTACCATATCGAAGTAAGAATCATCGGTTTCGATATAGGCGTATATGCCGTGCCATTCATCCTGCACAGCACGGGCAAGCTCACGCAAGCGAGCGGCTTCGTTGATCTGCTCTGCTACTTCCTCGGCGGCAATAGCGGGGCCGATCTTGTCATAGACTCCCCGCATGACAGAAGCAAGAAGCTCCTCCCGCAAGCCGGTGGTCTTGTCCGGCCCGCCCTGCTCATATACCCACTCAAGAAAGCTCTTCGAGTTCAGGTGCTGACAGTGACCGTGCATACACACCCATGAGCGGGTGGCGGGCGTATAGCGTGACTCTGGGCTACCGTCCGTATGCTCTGCTGCGTTGGGGCAGACTACCCCATACCAGCCCGCTGGATTGCCGCCGTCCAAGACTAGCCCGGACTTGGACAGCCACGCCAGTACCTCGTCGTTGCCATCGTCAGCCAACTCGATACGCTTGAACGTGCTTTCGACTACCTCACCCAGCTTGACCGCGAAGGCGTCCAGCAGTTGCTCTACTGTAAAAAAGCGTTCCGGGTTGAACTCTACCAGCACCGCCTCGAAGCCTTCCTTCTTATCGTTCAGCGATCCCGGCAGGCGGAAGTTGCGTACCGGGTTGTTAGCGCCCGGATCAGAGTAGCCCGCAGCGGCAATAGCGTTATATAGGGCCGTATAGCGGGCCTTGGTGGGCTGATGATCCACATGGAAGGCATAGCCCCACTGGTAGTTACCCTTGCTCGTTTCCATGACCCAGGTGGGCTGTATGGGCGGCAGCTTGGACTTCGTGCCGACATCATCGCAGACCAGCACCAGCACATGCTCGATGTTCTTACCCGCTGCACTGATCTGCCCATTGAAGCGGTCAATGATAAAACACCCAGTATTACCGTACCACGCGCCCCCCTTGCGGTATTTGGCAGGCAGAAAAGCAGGAAAAGCCCCACTTTTCACCTTCTTTGTCAGCAGCAGCGTTTCACCCTCTGCGGGTAAGCCGCAAAGGAAGTCTAGGAAGTCTAGGAAGTCATTTGCCATAACGGGTCATCACCTTTCATTTCGTTTGCGTAGAATGACTGTGGTATATTTTTTCTGCGTCTAGTCTAGCTTCGTTTGCTTTTTCTTTTGTTTCGAATAGCCCTAAGTGCTTTTGCTTGTAGTCAATAAAAATATACGCTCTCCATCTGTTACGTTGCTTGTGCCACGCGACACCCTTAAAGCCACTGGTGTTGTGTTTGTGCCTAGTTACATTCTGCATGTTTTGTTTTCTTGTGGCTTCTCTTAAGTTAGTTATTCTATTGTCATATTTATCCTGGTTTATGTGGTCTAAATCTCCGGCGGGCCATATGCCATACACATACAGCCAAGCTAAACGGTGGGCCATATATCTTTGCGTTCCTATAGATATCACCACGTACCTATGGGTTAATTTAGTTCCGGCTATCTCTCCAGCTTTGTGGCAATCATGCCTACCAGTAGAAACCCTCCGAGTAAACAAACCAGTTTTCTTATTGTATATAAATAGCTCTTTCAATTTCTCCTGCGTAATTTTATTTTCCATAACGGGCCATGTCCTTTATGTCTACCGCCAACGGAAGCCCAACGGCCCATTCTGGCGGCATACACATTATAGCCCTTAAAGTTGCTTTTGAAAACTCTATTTCTTCCGGCTTGCAAGAAATAACGATTTCATCGTGGATGTGAAGTTCTACTTGTAAATCTTGTCTATCGCATTCCCGCAGTGCGCCCCTCAATATGTCGTTGGCGGTTGCCTGACAGATGTTCTCGCAAGCCAGCCCTTTCCATAGCCGCGCGCGGGGCCACTCTTTAGCGTCGGCGGCGGGTTTCCATGCGGACTTGAGGTAGGTCAGTTCATCGCCTTCCAGCTTGGCGTAGGGGTAGCGCAGCACACGACCAGAGGGCAGCGCGTACCATAGATGCTCACCATCAAACATATACACCACCCGCCCAGCGTTAAACTCATGCCCGACATGGCGCATCGCCTTGGTATAGGCTATCTCAATCTCCTGCCAGTAGCGCACCGCCCACTGGTTCGACCGCCGCCACGCCTCTACTGTGCGGACAGCATCCGACTCTGGCAGCACTACGCCGTAATTTTGGCCCATTGATGCAAAGGCGTTTTTTCCCCCGGCGTACCCACAAGACAGAATAGCTACCTTGCCGATCTGCCGACGATCCGTATTCACTTCTTCTTCGGTGCAGTGGAATATGCCTGCCGCCTCTTGGATATAAATATCCTTACCCGATCGGAATACGTCCAGCACCTGTTCTGCTTGTGGCTGATTCGATAGCCAAGAGTTGCACCGCGCTTCGATACCGGCCCAGTCTGCTACGACGAACACATGACCGGGCTGCGGTATCAGTGCCGGGCGCAGCATACCCTTGAGGCAGTCAGTGATACGCTTGCCATACTTCGGCACGATCTCATGCCCGCGCACCATCGCCCGCCTTAGTGCATCTGGCTCTTTAGAGCATTTGCGGGTGAAATTATGAACCTGCGCCCCGTAACTGGATGCTCTTCCGGTTGCCGCCCCCCCGTTGAATACGAACGCGCCACGCACTCGGCTATCCTCCTCGTCAGCCAAATTTGCAAGGCGGCTGAACTTCGCAACCGAGGAGGCCCAAACATCGTCGGCACACTGGAGTATTTCCGCAACGTCTTCCGGTACTTCATCAGGGTTTTCCTCTGCAAGAATGAGTAACGACGCCCGTACAGACTTGTCGACGGACATCTTCTTTTCGCCGTCCTTATAGACGGTCATCAGCTTGAGTGCTTCCGGGCCGACTCTGGCCTGCACCCACTCACGCATCTTGGGCGAGCGCACCGAAGTCAGCCCGGATACCTGCTGAACGATCTGCTGTATCTCAGCCACTTCAGCATCTGAATATTTGATAGCAGCACGGCATAGTTCAACATCAACCAGCACACCACGGTCGTTAATACGCTCGTTGATATGGTAGTCGGATAACTCCTCGGCGGACAGGCCACGCAAACCTTTTGATATCGCCCGCATAGCCTCAACGTCCTGACGGCAGTACGCCCGCATTTCCTCTAGCAGCAAAGGGTCGTAATTGAAATCCCCCCCTGGCTGCGGGATGGATAGCTTGCGGATCAACTCAGCGCCTCGATAGTCCTTACGCATCGACGCTCCTGCAGCACGGCCAACATCCTCCAACGAACCCGGCATAGAGTTGGCTCTGGCTTGTGCTGCAGTGCAGTAATACTGCTCCAGCGCGTACTCTTGCTCCAGAACATAAGTGAAAATCAGTCTTTCAAATGCAGCGTTGTGCGCTCTGATCTGCATACCAGTGAAGTCAGGCAGCGCATCCCCCGGCACCCATGTTTGCACTGGGCCATCGTCAATGGCGTAGCACATGCAGATAACCTCGGTGCTGCTGTCCATCGCGTAATTGTACGCGCCCCTAGTCAGCAGATTGCATCTGCTTCTCGTTTCAAAATCAACCCATGCTATCGTCATAATAGAAATAGGGGGCCGAAGCCCCCTACCTTCTTACGCAGCAGTCCTACGGCGACGGCGAGCCGGGGCTTCTTCTGCCTTCGGTTCCTCTGCCGCCGGTTCTTCCTTGGCCTCCTCCTTGGCCTCCTCCTTGGCCTCTGGTGTCATCGAAACGAACTCGACCAATTTGAATACGGGCGTAAAAATCTTCCCGTACAGCTTGTGCGGGTAGTGGGCTGAATCCAGCTTGACCACCGGCACAACCTTGATCTGATCCTTTTCAACCTGAGTAGCAAGCTCCGCAGCCAGACCCTGAACACCGCGTTTGCCGCCGACAGAGGTGGTGGTAAAGCGGCACTCCACCCCGGCGTCTTCTCCGGTCAGGCACTTCATCGACATACCGACTTGCACTTCCCAGCCGCGCTTGGCACCAGGGGGAGCAGCATCAACTTCCGGCAACGGGTTAGCGATGCCGGTCATCTTCTCGCCCAGCACTTCACCTTCACCCCAAGCGATAAAGCCATGGATGAAAGAGAACGGATTGACGGCCCAAGTCGAGTCTTCTTCGACTTCGGTTTGATCTGCACCAAACACCCAACAGCCCGTCTTGTCCATCTTGATGAGCACCACCCCACCGGGGCCAACGTCGGCCTCGAGGTTACGCAGCGAAGTAGCAAGGGTGGCAACAGCGGGGAGTCCTGCACCAGCAAAGGTCACTATATTGGACATAATTTTATTTCCTATTGAAGTTTAGAAAGGCCAGCGAGTTGCTGACCGAGTTGAAGCACTGCCGGGCGCGGATCGTCTGCGCTCGCCAGTGTGTTACCTGAACTGACCGAGGTCACAATACCTTCCGGCAAGTCGAGCTTCCGCTTCTTCAACTTCTTCTCGGCTTGCGCGGGCGATACCATAGACATCTCCACCACTTCAGATTCGGGGAGGATTTGCAAGAGAGCGACTCGGGCGTCATCCTCGGAAATCCATTTTCGTGTGCCACGTTTTTGAACGAGCTTGAAGTCAGGAATGCTACCCCCATTCTCCAGCGTTTGCAATGCGAGCGAACGCAGATCGTTGATCCAGCCCTCTAGCAGCACGGCGTTCTTTAAGTAGTTGCTAATATAAGCCTTGTCTAATCCGTCTATCTGTGTCCGTAGCGCACGATCAACAGCGCCGGTCATTACAGGGCAGATCGGTCGAGCGGCGCACCAGCGGCAATGATCACCAGCGAACAGTTTAGGCTCTGGCGTAGCCGAGGCTTTAACGGCTTTCTTCAGTGTGCGCTCGAACGACTTGATGCGAGCGGTAGTCGTTGTCCAGCGCCGGATGGCGGGCGGCTGAATGATAATCAGTTCTATCTCATCCGCCCCATCAAATACCCATGCCAACTCAGGTGTCCGCATCGCTGCGGCAGTGTAGTACATCAGTTGCTCGTTCTCGGTAGCTTCGACGATCACACCGTCACCGAACTTCCAGTCCAGCACGATAGCCTTGTTGCCTAGCCGCCCGATCAGGTCAGTGCTGCCGAAAGCGCCGGGGAGATACGACCCGAAGCTGACTGTGACCTCCTGGTCGAACTCCATTGCCATATCTGGGTCAACATCGCCCAGCAGTTCAATAGCTACCATCAACTTATCCTCGAACAACTCAGGCGTCATCTTGATGCCCTCATACTCAAGCGCCATGACGTTGTGGCCGTCCATGTATTCCGCTACCGCATTGTGCAGCAGCGTACCCGTGTCGGCGTCCTTGCTAGAGGGCTTCGGCGGCATACGCTGACACAGCTTGACTGATCCGGGGCAGTTGATGACTCGCTTGGCGGTGCTGCCCCCGACGATGCTGGAGTGTTTCATTTACTTTCCTTTACTCTAGTGGATGAGCTTGCAGTATAGTCTGTAAAAATAAAGTTTGCAAGTAACTTTTTTTGGTGTATATTTATCTTCATGGAACTTGAGAAAGACCTCGAGCGGTATCTGGTGAAGCGGGTCAAGGACGCTGGCGGGCGGGCGTACAAGTTTGTCTCCCCGTCTAACCGTGGCGTATCTGACAGAATAGTGTGCTTGCCGGGGCGGACTATCTTTGTAGAGTTAAAGCGTACGGGTGGGGCGCTGTCGCCGTTGCAGAAGCTGTTCGCTGCGGATATGGAAGCACTGGGGCAGAAGTATGTTTGTTTGTGGTCTAAACAGGAAATAGATAAATGGCTCTCCGAGACTATCAAGAAAACGCAGTAGATTTTCTCTACGCACACGACCGGGCGATGATCCTCGCTCCTGTCGGCGCGGGCAAGACTGCGATAGCTCTAACCGCCATGTCGGAAATGCTGCGCGATGGAATTGTCAAAAGGTTTTTAGTGGTTGCGCCGAAGCGCGTCTGTACTGATGTATGGCCGCAGGAAACCCCGAAATGGTCTAGCCTGAAGATGCGTGTGGCGGTAGGCAACCCACAAGAACGGCGCAACGCGATAGATAAGAAGTCAGACTTCACCGTAATCAACTATGACAATCTGCAATGGCTAGTTGAGCAGTATCCACTGCTGCCGTTTGACGGCATTGTGTTTGATGAACTGACGCGGCTGAAGAACGCCAGCGGCAAGCGGTTCAAGGCGCTGAACAAGGTGCTGGACTTACCTGTGCGCTGGGGGCTGACCGGGAGCTTTACATCGAACGGCCTGGAAGATGTATTCGGTCAGTGCAAGATCGTGGATCAGTCACTGCTAGGCCGCTCGAAGGGTGCGTTCATGCAGCAGTACTTCTGGCTGGTCAATCCCGACTACGGGCTGTGGGAGCCGCTGCCGGGGTCACTAGAGAAGGTACTGAAGCGGATTAAGCCCGCCACCTTCATGCTGGAGAACAAGGACTACGCTGATACGCTGCCCCCGCTTAACACAGTAGAGCTACGCTGCAAGATGGAAGATCGTAAGCCGTATGAAGACATGAAGAAGGATTTCATGTCACTGGGCGCGGTGGCGGTCAATGCGGGCGTAGTGTCCGGCAAGCTGCAGCAGTTGGCGAACGGATTCGTCTATGCGGACGGTGTGCCGGTGTGGTTCTCACAGCACAAGTTCGATCTGCTGGATGATCTGCTGACAGAGAACCAGAAGTCGCCTACGCTAGTCTGGTACTGGTTTCAAGAGGAGCTTGCCGAACTCCAGCGCCGTTACCCTCACGCACACACGCTGGACAGCGTAGGGGCGGTGGATCGCTGGAATGCGGGGAAGATAGAGCTACTGCTGGCCCATCCCGCTTCGGCAGGCCACGGGATTAATCTTCAGGGGCAGAACAAGATGGTGTTCCTGACGCTGCCGTGGTCGCTGGAGCTATTTGAACAGGCGGTAGGCAGGCTGCACCGTGGCGGGCAGAAGCAAGCGGTGTGGTGCTATGTACTGCTGACAGAAGGCACGATAGACGAGCGGGTGTGGGGGGCATTGAAAGAGAAGTCGGATTTATCCACTTTACAGAAGAAAATTTTATGGGAGTTGGGGCATGATTAAGAAGCACAAAGCCGCGCTGCGTCTGTACGCGCTGCAGATCGAGGACGCGAAGCGGGATGGGCGGGCAGCGTACAAGCGGTTCGTTAAATTTTCTAAACTAGCAGAAAAGGAAAAGCAATGTATTCTGAAATACTCAAAGATTGGCGTTCGATGACCTCCCAGTTGCATACGCTGCGTGAGGATCAGGTGCTGTCGCTGCTTGAGATAGAGAAGCAGGGGGCGCAGCGGGTCAGCTTCCTTGAGCGGCTGCATCAGCGGTATAACGCCCTGCGGGTCAAACGGGAGCGGAAGGAGATGATCCATGATCTATTGCTCCCTTGAAGAGAAGTATTCCGACGAATGCCGTGATGTAGAGTGCGAGTGCTTCAGCGTCTGCGACACAGACCCAGGCTACTGCGCCCATTGCTCTGGCTCTGGAGAGGGAATGTACGACGGTACGCGCTGCTCATCCTGCAAAGGTTCTGGAATGGCGAGGATAGAAGAATGAGCATACAAGTGATGGACGATTCGCAGTGGCCCGGACGCATCAGGGTTACGATCCGAGGATCGCAGGACATCTGGGTGACTCACCAAGAGGCGATGACTCTTGCGCTCCAGATGCTGCATATCATCAACAACCCGATACCCAAGCAGAAGCCTGTGAAGCTATTCCAACTCTACGACAAGCGGGGAAGACAATGAGATACTACTTCCTGAAGATGTTGATAGCCTTCATGCGCTACGACATTACGCTGACCAAAGAACGCATGATGGAGTGCAAGATGCTCATCGACCATGATGAGAAAAGATTGCATGAGTTGCAGATGGAGCTACTTAGTCTGGAGAATGAATGATGAAAGTTTATCTACTACCCGAACGGGCTTTCCCGTCGAGCTACGTTGATCCGCAAGACGGTAACGAGTACATCACCCACGGCATGACCCTGCGTGATTACTTCGCTGCATCAGTTATCCGTGGATTTTTACCGTGTACTGACGGCACTACGCCAAGGATTGAAGACGTTGTTCGTGTCGGGTATGAATTCGCAGACGCCATGTTGAAGGAGCGTGAGAAATGAAAAGCTCGAAACGTAAGTTGAAACTGACTGGCTGGTATCCGAAAGATAGCCGCCCACTCAAATCACGCCCCGGCTGGTACAAAGCTGACTACAACGGATCCACCTACAGCATCTATTGGGATGGCGTTTGGAGTACCGCTCCCGGTGGTCATGTGTTCTGGTATCAGGACTGTTACTGGCGCGGGGTGAGCCGGTAATGAAGCTAAACGACATGAAACGCAAGCACACAGCCATACAGCGTGAAGGTAAGAGGATGTACACAAGGCTGTTGGAGATGTATGAAGAATGCAACGAACTACAGAGCATGATTAGAGGAATAGAGAAGGATGATTACGATCCAATTCCCTTGATTTTTGGTGGCGAGTTCTACATTGATGAGGACGATGATCACCACCCTGGACGTGCACGGCGCGAAGCTGGCGCTGACACTGCAGGAAGCAAGGCAGATCATCGTCACCCTGAGTCACTCGATCCTGCCGATGGACGATGCGACCGTCGCGGCAGTGTATCGGCAAATGGCCGACGCGGAAATGCAGAGTAGAAAGGACGACTGGAAATGAAATACTGGCTACGATTCATCATCTGGGGTCTTGAGTACGACCTCGCTTGCGAGCGAGAGCGCCTTGAACATATCCGCGAGTGCATCACCCACGACGAGGCAACGCTGCACCAATGGAAACTTAGATTGATGGGGGTGGGGAGATGAACGTACTAATAGCTTGTGAATTTAGTGGGATTGTTCGAGATGCTTTTTTAGCAAGAGGTCATAACGCATGGAGTTGTGATCTACTCGATACGGAAAGAATTGGGAGGCATTTCAAGGTTGATGTATTTTCCGCCATCTCCTATTCATACTGGGATTTGATGATTGCCCATCCTCCTTGCACCCACTTGGCTGTATCCGGAGCTAAACACTTCGCAAGAAAGATTGCCAGTGGCGAGCAACAAGAAGCTCTTGATTTTGTTCGTAGGTTGATGAATGTCGATATTAAACATATCTGCATTGAAAATCCAATCAGTGTCATATCATCTAAGATCAGGAAACCAGACCAGATCATCCAACCCTGGATGTTCGGGCATGGGGAAACAAAAGCAACCTGTCTTTGGTTGAAGAATCTACCCAAACTTACACCAACTAACATCGTAGAGGGTAGAGAAGCCAGGGTGCATAAGATGCCCCCCAGTAAAACACGTTGGAAAGATAGGTCAAGGACTTACGCAGGAATAGCTGCAGCAATGGCAGAACAGTGGGGTGTGCGATGAAAAGCCAAAACAGGCAGAACCTTAAAAAGACACCTTGGTTTTCAGGGGTGAATCCGTTGCGGTCAAGGCCGGGGTGGTATGAGGGGACTTGGCTTTACTACACTGGTGGAGCTATTGCCACCTTGATGCATTGGGACGGTGAAGAATGGTTGATAGACGGTAAGCCGGCATATAACCCATTCCTGTGGCGTGGGGTTGCGAGGTAGATGATGAAACCCGCACCCTTGATCATTGACGTAGACAAGTTGGTAGTGATCTGCATCCTCATTTCCACGGCGTTTGGTGTGGGGTACATGGTAGGCGTGGATCACGTTGAGACTGTGCAGCTTATCGCCCCACCGAAACAGAACTGCATCGAAGCCGGGAAGATTAAAAAACTGGTGTTCGATTACAGCAAGGAATTTAGGAGCGTACCGAGATGAGTGACGAGGAAATTATGAAGCTGGCAGAAAGCATATCGGGGTATCCCGTACCGGAAATCGGTGCACATAAAGTCCTCGCCTTCGCCCGAGCAATCGCTGAACGGCAACGAAGTCTGGATGCGGAAGTGTGCGAGGAAGATGCCAAAAGTAATGCGCTTGCACCAATTGAAAAGTATCGTGCGCTGTATCTGGCCGATGCCATACGGGGGTTCGGAGATGAGTGGAAGGACGTACCTTTTGAAAGCGAGATTAAACGCGAAGGAGCTATTTAGGTGAAAAATAAAGAGGCAGTAATCGCTGCAATTGCAAACTTACGCGAAGCTCTGGAGCCCACTCACCTATGACGGCGATGCTCTCAGCCTAATATGTTTTGTAAAGGAACCTCACATGACCACTGAACTTCTACCCTGCCCATTTTGTGGTGGCACTGCCAAACTAGAGGAGCGTGGCGTTTCGGAAGATGCAGATGACGCTTGGACTTTCATTCGGTGTGGAGGTTGTTGTAATGTCACCCCACATACTTCCGGTTCTGCCTCTTTCAGATATTGGGAATACGGAAAAGGAACTACTACTACCTTCAAAACACAAGAAGAAGCTCAGAAACAGGCTACTGAAAGAGCAACTTATAACTGGAACAGGAGAGCGACATGACTAACCTAACAGATCAAGAGGCACGGGCTATTTGGGCGAGTATTGTGGAGAAATGTAATGGCGCTGTGACCCCCGCTGTATTCTCTGAATATACCCGCCGCATCGAAGCCGCCATCATGGAGAAGATGCAGGGGGAGTCTGTGGCAACAGTATGTGAAAGTGAAAAGTACGGCAACTCTTTAGCATGGAATGTTGAGTTTAGATGCCTAAAGGTAGGCACGAAGCTATTCATCCACCCCGCAGCACCAGACCCGCAGAAGATCGCAGCGCCGAACTTTGAGGGCATGGCAACAGAGTTACTTTGCATCACCCATCGTGACGGCGGACATTACATCGTAGAGCATGGGCTACAGAAAGCATTCGAGGATGCTTGCGAGAAGTTGCATCGGTGGAAGCAGGTTGACGACTACCCCGCACCACAGCCCGTCAATGAGGAACTACTGGCGGCGGCAAAGGAGGTTATTGGAACTACCAAAGGTTGCTACCCTGAGTTAGAAGCAGCCATCCTCAAAGCCGAGCAGCAGACCACCGCACCCGAATGCCCCAACTGCGCGGAACTGGCCGATCAGATTGTTGATTGGATGAAGATGAGTTCGGAGAAAGATGCGCGGATCAAGGAACTGGAACAAGAGAATGAGAGACTGAACGAACAGTGTGCTTCTGAGCATGAAGGGCGACTAGATGCGATGGCTCTCGTTCTGAACCATGAAGGGTATATTGAAAAACTGCAAACCAAGATCGACTCTATTACCGCAGCATTCTATGATCGCGTCAAGATTATTGAAATGCAGCTTGAGGATAAGAAGGAACTACAAGCCAAGATCGACGAACTGGAGAAACTGTACATCGAACTACGCGATAGGGAACTGGATCGCGGCGCACGGGAGTTCCCATTGACAGACAAGGGTGTGGATCAGTGCTTTGATGCGATGCTGAAACACAATTTCCCCCGCGCTACCGAAGGTGACTGGATTATCTCACCCTGCTACCTGAAAGAGATTGGCGATCTGATTCCGCAAAGCGACCTCTGCCCGGCATGGAGAGAGATTGAACAGGTGCTACTGGCATTGGAGAGAATGAAATGACCATGCGAAATAACGGTGATGGTTGGCAGGATGATGGGATTATGGGCGATACGCCTTGGTCTGGAATGCTTAAGGCGACGAAGGACTTTGGTGAGCTAATCGCGCAATCAAAGCCGATGTATCACTGCCCTGTCTGTGGCGATCACGACGCCCACATCACCAGCAACATAAAAGGCGCGGAGGGTATCTGGTGCTTCCGCTGCCTAGTTCAGAAGTTGGATGAATATGGGATACCTAGATTGGAGAGACTACCGTGATCCACCACCTAGAACATCGTGTCTACCGTATGTCTAATATGCCGTGGCTCACCTTAGTTAATCAACTGACCAAAGGCCCACGGGCTAGAGTCAGAGAACGAGACTTGAAGAGCGAGGATAGAAAGATCAGAGAAGAAGCGATGCACCAGGATCGCATGGACAAGATCGTCATCGCCATTGAACAAGAGACTCAAACCGCCAAGAGTCTTGTAGCTATCCTGAAAGTCTCTGAGACTGTAGTGCGTGGATACTTGCGTAGGCTGCTTGATTCGAAGCGAATACAAATCAGGAGAGGGGTATGTAACTCCGCGTACTACTACCCGAAATAAGCTATCGTCCTGACGTCTGAGCGGCGATGACTTCTGATTTACGGGCGCTACTTAACGAACTACCATACCAGTAGTTGCTAACAAGCAAGACTACCGAGTCCGCAAGACCAAGCACTCGCCCAACGATAATCTCCGGGATATCCACCGGGTATCCTTTGAACAGAACCACACCTTCCATCCCAAGGCAAACCCCAAGCAGCACCAAGGACAACCAGAACAGCATGACTTGCGTACCGCCGGCAACATTCGCCTTTCGCGCAGAATCTCTGTCACGAAACTCAAGATCGGCGTATCTGAATCCTCGCTCTTTCTCATGGTCTTGGTACTCCAATTCCAACTTGCGGATCTCAGATAGTTGATCGGGGCTTACCTTACCGTCTTCGACAATCTTGGTGATATCTTTCATCGTTGCGCTATCGATCCCGAATACCTTACCAAGACCAGATACTGCCATCCCAGCGACAGGTCCAAGGAGGACCGAAGCAATCGTTGGCGCTGAAGTTTCTAGGAAGTCGGTGAATTTACTCATTTTGGGATTGTCCAATCATCATCGTCGAGTTTATAGAAGGCCAAATAACCAGCCCATCCGAGGATGCCAACTACCAAGGCGACTGCCCCGGCAAGTAGCCAATCTTGAAATATCATGGGATGAATGTCCTATTGCCAGAGTGCGGAGCGCGAATTGACAAGTGGCACCAACCGTCCGTATGCACAGGAGATTCACGGTAAAGCCCACAAGCCTCAAGGATGCTGTCGTTGATCCAGTGATCCAGATCGCCATGAGGATCGAAGATATCCACTGCTAGGCCGAGCTTATGAGCCGAAGATGGCGCGCCGATGGGGCAGTTCTTAGGTCTGAATCCACCGTATTGCTCGCCGGATACTTGAGAGTCTGTGATAACGTTGATAGGCATTCGCACATTATCAGCGTCTGCCAGTGCCATAAGTTTAGAGACATGATCCAGTAGCCGTTCAGCATTATCCAGAACCCCCTCAGTCACGCCTTCGTTGGTAAGCCACTTCCCGAAGTATTGGTCGATGGTGATCACGTTTAGTCCCCCACTCTGAAGTTAGTAATCTCGCCCTTGGGGGTAATGGTGAAGTGCATGGGAGGGCGAGGCGTAACGTGCTGAATCAAGGAGAACCGGGCATTCCACGCAAGTACAGCAGTCAAGGTGCAGTTCTTCCCGCGCAGGGTATTCGGTAGAACAATCACTGTATCCAACTCGTAGATTCCCGGCATCCAGTTCAGCAACCGAGCGCCGAGGTCGACACTCGTATGCCCTTCGCACTTAACCACATGGCCGATTGAAGCAGCATTGGTATAGAACACGTTCACTGTTCTACGATAACGCATCTCTACTTTGTCTGGAGATAACGCGCCGGTAGAAAGCATCTGCTCGCCAACGCGACTCGGCTCTGGCTCAAGGAATACGCCATACATCGCGAACCCCACTGCAAAAACAATCAGCCCCAACAGTGCATGAACCCTGATCGTTGTATTCATTTGTGCGGCCCCTGTAGAAAGGCTTGCCACACAATCACAGCTAACCACCCCAAAACACCGATAAGCCCCCACTGCGCCGCAGCATCACGCATCTTTTTCCAGAAGGCCTTACGATCCTCCATAATTTCGATGATGTTGGAGTGATAGGCGGCGTGACCTCGCGTATCTCCGTTAGGAAAGCCTTGGTTAAGAGCATCTAACTTGGAGTGCATACTCTTCCAATCAGATTCCTCGACGGTCATGTGGTTTGTAAGGGTGGCTGTGGTAACGTCTAGTTTCTCGTCGATAGAGCGCACCATTTTTAGAATCTCTACCGCAAGCAGCTTATCTTCCACAATTTATCCTTAAAAGCCGAACCGTATTCCGAGGTTGTAGTTGTGTCTTGCGAACGACACTTCTACAGCAGTGACTGTAATCAAATACCCTTTTCTCCACGTTGATGGTAAGCAATACGCCACGCCACTGATCAACAGTCCGTTCCAGAGGAAGTGTCTGTTGACCTGCCCAATGGTGGGATGCTCACCAAGGATCGGATTCAGTTCGTGCCACTCAGAGGGATGCTTGGCAATCACCTGCGTCTGTCGCCAATCTGCGAGGAAAGCTGCAGTCGCGGTGGCTGAGAGCGTCTTGTCCCAGTTGTCGAAGTCAGGCGCAGGGCATAGTTCTGCCTTGGCTGAATTGATCAGCGTCAGCAGGAGCAGGAATGCTATGGCGCGGTTCATGCTGCTGGCAAGACTTCGCCGGTCTTGGGTTGCTGCTCATTCACCTGTTGCTGCAGTTTCTGAATCAGGTTAGCCGATACCTTGAAAGGCAGTTCAGCGAGTGCAGCACCGAGTACATTGATTTCCTGTTCGTCCAGCAAAAGATTGAAGGTTTTCATTGTTGCTCCTGAGTTAAGCCCATGCAGCTTGGGCAATCGTTTTGACACGTTGAATATCTTCTGCGGTAATGGGTGAGTAACCTTCGCCCCCCATGTGTTGATTAACAGCGTCCATCTGAGCATCAACATCCCCACCCGGTTCGATAGCTGTCCTGTGATTGCCGATCAGGTCGCCATCGCTGGACAACTTGTGCATACGGATTTGGATAGTGCCGTTGTTGGTTACTTCGATTTGATCTACTACGATTTGCTTGGGCATGATGGGTTCCTTAAATGTTATATACCGCACTAAACGTAAAAACTGACCCTGCCCTAGCGCTATTGGCTAGGGTTGCAGAAGGTGTTCCGGCAGTAACCCAATACAGGTAAGCCTGAGAAGAGCCTCCAACAACATGACCCTGCACGCTATTGCCGGGAGTTCCAGCGTCAAAGTACGCAGTTTCGGCAGCCACCGCAGTATCTACTGAAGGATTAAATGGTAGTGAGGTAACTTTCAATATGCCCACAGGACTGCTGATAGATGCGACATTCACGCTACCCCCAAGGCGAACCGTATTCCCAATTTTTGTATATGTCATACTTGGGGTTGTAAGGGTGATAGACCCACTTGTCCCAGGTGTTAGCCCCGGCGTCCACGTCCCTTCCTCATAGTCATCCAGCGTATTCGCATCAGTGCTTGGAGACTGCGTTGCGGGGAAGGTGATGCCAGCGCCAGAGGCAGAGGGGGTTGCATTGCCTACGGAGATAGTTGTCGCGTAGGTTGCTGTGCCTGAAGTGGTCAGCGTCGTAAAAGCCCCCGTACTCGGCGTCGTTGCGCCGATTGCGGTGGAGTTGATGCCGGTGGAGGTGAGCGAAAAAGCTGTCGTTATCGTTCCGCTAGTATCCCTAACTTTTCCGTAGAGTATGGATGCTTGGCTTGCTAATGCTCTCGCATGAAACTCACCTAGCGTAGTGTTAGCAGATGTCGAATCCAACCCTTCAAGGTATATCCTCCCGCCATTCGACCCTGCGGAATAAGCATTGGTATCCTTGATCGTCAAGCCATTAGTTGCGCCAGAACTGGTAATAATACCGCTCGTTATCGCCCCGCAGCCTAACGTACCCAACCCACTCACATTCTGCCCTGCGCCTGTGATCGCACCGCCGAGGGTATGCGCGGGGAGTGTCCATGTTCCGCTTGCTGTCCATGTGCCTTTGGCGACGGCGGTATTCAGAACGGGAGAGGTAATTTCCTGTCCTGTTGCAGTGACTGTGCCGCCGAGGGTATATGCTGGCATCGTGCCTGCACTTGACGGGCTACCCAAAGCGCCGGCATTCACGACAGGAGACCCTGCTGTACCAACATTGATCGCTAAGGCTGTACCGACCCCTGTGCCGAGTCCGGTAATCCCACTGAGTGGGGCAGCACCTGCGGTGGCAACATTCAGATTAGCGACCTGAGTCGTTGAGGTCACTACGAAAGGCGCAGTGCCAGTCGCCAGGGTAGAGGTTAGCTGCCCAGTAATCGACGCAGTTCCAGTGATCGTCGTAGCACCAGAAGCCCACTTCATCACCTGTACGCCACCCGCAGCTATAGCTGCCTGATTCGTCGCAGGGCTGTACAGACCTGTTCCAGCAGATGCGGTGAAGGTGTAGCTACACGCCCCTGCCGTACCGTCCAGTGCTTTCAAGCCACCAGTAATCGGCGTTTGTCCGTCACTGGATACTGAGGTTGTTAGCGCACTGGCTAAGTCGCTAGTCAGTGTGTTGAACGTAGTCGATGATATGGTTGTGCCTGTCACTACAGGCTGACCTGCTGGAAGGGTGTATGTACCACTGCCGTTTCTACTCACTGTGTTCTCCTTAATGCTTTTGCTAACTGTTCTGCGTTAAATTCTCTAGTCTTTGGGCCTTGACCAGACTTAGGTTCAGGTCTGGCTTGTGGCTCAAGTTCTTCTAGGTTTGCTAGACTGTCTCGCATTCTCTGTATCGTACTGCTCTCTTTGTAGTCTGCAATCGCCCTTGCTTGCTGCTGCCGAGAAGCATACTTGTCTGCCGCCTGTTTTGCAAAACTTGCGTATTCTGCTGCGGCCTTATCTTCAACAGCCTGTCTTGCAGTTTTAATGGTATCGGATACCCACTGGCGATCGACCATTTTTGCAGCAATAGCTTCATCAGACAGACCTTTAAGCTCTGGGGCTGCTTGTTGAAAATTAACCTTGGTTTTGTTCCATGCTATCTTTTCGTCAGCAGTCATAGCGAACTGTCTGCCACTTGCAACCTTCTCTGCAGCACTTGCCAAATCATTACCAGTATTCACCACTGTATCTGGAGTAGCGCCCTTCAGCCCTTTATCCACAGGCACTAACTTGCCAGTAACTGGGTCTAGGTCATATAGCTGCCCACCACTGGTAGGCTTGCGCTCTGCTGACTGTTCTCTGAGAGCTTGAGCCAAGTCTCGGTTTTTAGAGACTAATCCGCTTATGTGGTTAGATGCTGCCTCGCCTTTCATCGCTCTTTCGAGCGGAGTTTGAGTTCCAAGTATCCCAGCTACATTATTAGGGAACGGATTAGCCAGTGTTTTGTTTGGCGAAGAAGTAAAAGGAACTTCAGCGTTATTACCTGGAATCCAATCAGGAGCAGGGGGTAATACTTCACCTTCTTTAGGGGCAAAGAAACTAGGCTGACTTTCACCAGTACTTAAAGTTGATACTCTAGGCTGTTTTGGCTTACCTAGTATTTTTGTTGCCAATTTACCCGCACCAGTGGCAATTTCACCTATAGCTCTAGGAGATGTTAAAGGCAGCATAAGCGCAGCAGCAATAGGGTGACTTAACGCCCAAGCGATACTTCCGACTCCAAACGCATTCATTTTACCAATTCTGTTAGGCATCCAACTGGACAAATCCTGTCCAGCTATTGCTCCCATGATGTCAACGCCGCCCTCTTGCTTTAGTTGTTCTGCCATTGCCCGACGAAAATGTTTATCATCTTTAGCAAGTGTCTTTAACCTACTGATAGCCGTGTCTTTTGATACCTTATCGCCAAGAGATAACGCCTTGTTTATATCTCTGATTGTTTCAAGCCTAGAAGCATACCCGTGCATGGCTTCTGCATAGTCTGGTGCTTGGGCAACAATCGCGTCCCTTACCGCTTTGCTTGTTCCGGCAATAACTCGTTGTGCTTGGTTCTGCATCGGGCTATCAGGATAAATAGCGTCTAACCGTTGCTTCAGTGCATCAAGACCAACAGTCGTATGAACTGACGTGTCGTTACGCCACTCAGATAAAACATCCTTTACTTCATTTATCTTATTTATCTCTGGTGTTCCAACTTTTAGATGCCCACCTTCCTCTAGAGAGGACTCAAGTTTATTGAATGCGTCATCTATAGGTTGGAAGCTAAGTTTTGTTTTATCCGCAGCCCATCCCGTTTTTGCGTTGGCATACTCAGCATGGTTCAATTCTTGGGCATTACGGATTCCCTGCTTTGCATCTGCAAGCATCTGAGACTCCGGTATCTGACCGCGCATGTTTTCTGCGGTAGATGTGATACCGTTTCTTGCATCAGAATAAACACGTTCTATACTAGCCGGATTTTTGGTCGACATTATCGCAGCAGCGTACTTGGCAGGCGTTGTGATTGCTGCAGTTGTTGGTACTGCAGAGCCTACCTTACTCATAACTTGCCTTGCGGCAGGAGCAATACTTGGTTTTATCCTGCTTATACCTGTAATACCTGTAACTCCAGGTATAGCGTTAATTCCAAGGTCGTTCAATGTAGACGCTGTCTTATTTGTGTATTGCTCTGAAAGTTCACTTGCTGGTTTATGCCTGATAGCGTCCATTACTGAGCTAAACGCTTGGTCTTGCGCTCTAGTATCTTGAGTACCTAAACGACCACTAGCGATTTGCGCTCCTGCGCCTGCTATAGCCGCAGGGATAGCCGCGCCCATGTTCCATACCGTACCAAGAGCGGTGTCGCCAACAGCCTTTGCTTTATCCCATATTGATACTGTATCCGCAGGGTCAGCTACAGGGCTAACACCTTCACCACCAGGGATTTGTTCTACCAGCGGCTTTTGTGGCTCTAACGTATTTTTGGCTAATTTATACGCCTGCGCTACCGTTTCAAAGTCAGGCGTACCCTTCTTGTCGGCATTTGCGACAATCCAAGATGCGTACTCTTCCGCTGTTCTAGCCATGACTATTTTCTGCCTAAAATTTCGTCCGCCTTATCCATCACTGACTTTGCAGTGCCTATTTTCTTGACCCCGGTATCTCGTCCTTTATCTATAGCCCCGCTTCCGAACCTTTCAGCAATATTGTTCAGAGCTTTCATGTTTTCTTCGTACCCTTTTTCTGGGTCAGTTGCTGTAGCTAACCATAGTTTAAGTTCTACGTTACTATCCATTTGCTTTGCTGACATACCTGTCGCGTTCATTATAGAAGTCAGCAGCAACGGTCTAGCTTGAAGCATCTCGTTTCTTGCGCTTTGGTTTTTAGTCCTAAACACTGACCCATACGTTTGCCCTGGCCCACTTGAGCTTATGTATGCTGCCGCATTGCTTAACGGATTATTATCCGTACTGCCCATTCCTCCGCCAGTTTTTAGCGTACTTATCGCCTCTTTAAGAGCGATAACTGACTTATCTACGTTATCTCGTCCTTCCATTTTTGCGGCTGATTTAGACCCTATTCCCCCAGGAACTGCTCCAATAGCATCTTTTCTTTCTACTAATCTTTCCCCGTCAGGTGTCATAACAGCAACCAAAGGTTGGACAGCAGCAGGAGGGCGCATTGATGCGGCTACTCTAATCTGGTTTTCCCTTTCGAGTGCAGACTGCTTATCCCTTTGCTTAATTTCTTCAGCGTGCTGTCTAGCCTGCTGATCTCTGAATGCTTGGTCAGATGCTTGCTTTGCTATCTCTCTCTGCCTTTCTTGCTCGCGCTCTTCAACCCACGTTGAATCACTTGCAAGATGCTTACCTGCTGGCGTTACTAAAGAGCGGCCAACCACCATAGGTTTGTTTTTTTCTTCTTCCATCTTCATGGCGGCAGTCAGCATAGGGCCACCGATAGCAGCAGTACGTTTATCCGCTACTGCCTTTAGTGCGGCAACAAGCGGGTTTCCTGGTACAGCAGCCACACCTTTAATTTCCGCTTTCGGCTCAAACATATCCTGACTCTGATTAGTCTGCGATACCTCCGTAATAGCCGGTGTATCTGGCGTACCAGGAGTACCTTGATAGAGTTTAATGATCTCGGCTATCTTCTTATTAGTTAGCTCTTGATCTCTAACCGCTAACTCTTGTGCGGTTCTATCATTTTCGCCACCTATCTTCGCTGCTTGATAGGCTTGAAACATCTTGGCTAGACCTTCCATTGGGCTTCTTTTAATCGCCCGTCCAGATACCATTTCAGTAGGGCCAAGCGGTGTCGAGGCTTGCTGTTGTAACGCAGCCGCAAGTGCTTGTCGGCGACTAAGGCCAATCTCTTCCTGAGTCAATTCAGGATCGTAGGGACTTACAGTAGTAGCCATTATTTACCCCTCAACTGTGCGGCCAAGGCTTGATTCCAAGTCGAACCTGCCTGATTAAACGTATCTATATTACTTACAGGAATAGCCTGTGGAATCGCTGAATTCGATGTATCTTTAGTTATGACCGGTGCGGCTATCTGAGCAATAGCTGGAGTACCTAGCAAAGCGGCCAACTGCTGTGCTGTAGCACTGCCACTCCCGCCCGTAGAACCACCTGCACCTGTGCTACCAAGAGTTCCTGCTCCTGATAGCTTTGCTGTAGGTACGTTAGTAAGTGGCGTTTCGGGTGTATTCGTAGCCGCTGCAAGCGCAGCAGCAAGCGCAGGGCCAAGTTTTGTAAGAGCAGCTTTACTGGTAAGCGTATCTAGGATTGATGGCACTGCCGAACCTAGACCAGCATCAACAGCAGCTTCTCTAGCTAAAGTCTCGCTGGCTTGCTGTGCTGCTGTACCCGGGTCGGCGTTATACCCACCAATCGGGCCATCGTAATTTGAAAACATATTACTGTCGATAGCGCCTTCTCTCGCCGCAGTTTCCGCAAGTTGCTGCTCTGCCGTACCGGGAAACGCATTCATTCCACCTATTGGCCCGTTTACTAGGCTACCTACACCCCAATCTCCGCCAAGCTCCAAACCTGCCACATTCTCAGGAATACCAAGTGCGGCAGCATCAGCAGCAGACATGCCAGCGCCAGTTCCTGCTGTTCCTGCACCGCCCATTAACGGCCCAAGTGCTTGTGCGCCCATGTAGACTGCAGCCGCTTTACCCGCGAGGGGCATAACTTTTGATAATACAGAGTCTAATCCACTCGCTTTGTTATCTTGTTCCCACTGGCTCATACCGCCTCTAAGGGTATCTGCAGTCGCAGCGCCAGGGAGAAACTCACCACCTGTCCAATAGCGCGAGCCATACGCTAACTTGTCGATTAACTTTGGGTCAACCTTTGATAACCCTTCAGTATCCATGTTGTTGTACATGGAAACAAGGTTCTCCAAAGAAGGTTGCTGCCAACCACCTTCTGGCATACGTTGATTTGCCATGAATGTACCCAAATCCCCAAATGAGGAATATGAGCCTAATCCTGGCAATTGCTCTAGAAATTGGTCATAAGCTGCCATGATCTATTTTCCAAACAGTGAAAGTGCCGTACCGCCAAGACTAAACAAACCATTCTGCAGGCTATTACTCTGCCCAATATTAGCGTTGTTCGTTGCTATCTGGTTCTGTGCGTTCTGTTGGTTGGTCTGATTACTCAAACTGGCTGCTCCAAGATAGTCCGCAGGGGCAATACTGGAAACACTATTAAGAGCGGGAGTTTGCGCCGCCAAACCTGTCCTCAGAGAGTTAAAAGCGTTCAGAGGTTGATTCTGGAGAGCGATTTCTTGTTGAATTTGTGTGGAGCGAGCATTCTGATCTGCGGTAATGCCTTGCAGTCCAGCTTGAGTAAAGAGGTCGTTCTGTTGCTGACCAAACTGATTCTGTGCGTTGTTCCACGCTTCTGAACCAATTCCTAGACCTTGGTTAGCTAGGGTATTGTCCAGAGACTTCTTCTGGCGGTCATACTCAGGAGCAAGCCGCGACATTAACGCTGCTTGTGTGTTTGTTCCGGCATTCGTCGGGGAGGCGGTCAGTTTGCTCTGATCAATTGGTGTTAACGCATCAGCAGCGGTACTAAGGTTATCCTGCAATCCTGTTGCAAGACCTTGGTTTAGCTTAGTAGTGGAATTAAGCAGATTCTGCTGGTCAGGACTTAAACTCTGTGTAAGCGTCCAATTCCCAGAGGCATCCTTTGACCAAGTTTGTTGACCGGTAGGAGTACTCTGGTTATACCTATTCAACTGAGCAGAGTCTGTTGCCATCTGCTTCGCTGCGCCTACATAGTCGTTGAGACTTGCAACCGACGTACCATTATTCGCTGCCGCCAATTGTGTCTTGGCTGCATCTGCTGCTGCTTGAATTGCCGGGTCTGTGCTGGTGACTTTAGCTGCAGAGGTTAAAAACCCTTTTTGTGTTTGCCCAACCCAATAGTCAATGTCTTTATCCGGTACATTATTCCGGCCAATAGCAGAATACGCTGCTATCACCTGATCCCTAGTCATTGGTTGATCTAGCGCAGATTGGCTAGTATTGATGTTTGCGTTTACATTTGCGTTTGAATTTGGCGCAGTTTGTCCTAAAAGTGCGTAAGCTTTTTGTGCTGCGGCTTTTAGAATTGGGTCGCTGCCATTGATATATTTTGGATCAGCAGCAGATTTATAAATATCCTGCACTGAAGTCGCATTTGCAGGGTTTGTCCAATACTCCATTGCCTTTGCATCACTTGCGCCATTTGGGTTGCCAATGTCTTTGTAGGCTTGAATAACCTGATCTGGCGTCAATCCACGGGCAGTCTGAGTATTCGTATTAGCGTTAGTGTTCGTATTAGAGTTAGTATTTTGCCCAGAAGGATTAGCCAATAGTTGCTGCGCCTTCTGTGCAATTTGAGTATATTTTGGGTCGTTAATGTATGTCACTGCGCTGTTATAGATATCGGCTGGACTAGACCCATTTGTCATCCAATAGTCCAATGCTGATTTATCCAACCCACCTGTATTGCCCATAGCGTTATACGCTGCCTGGACTTGTGCTTGTGTCATCGCCATTATAGTATCCCGCCTTTTTCCATGACTAGGTCTGTAGAAACCCAGTGCGTATCAATTCCTTGAGAACTACCCACAAGCCGTACTGCAGCGCAATAACCGACTCCGTTGACGCCTTTCCAGCTTTTACTGATCGACAAGCCACCTGTCCAGATAGCTGTATCCCATGTGCTTACATCCCAAACCCCATATTGTTGTGGGGTATAAGAAATAGCCGAAGTAGGGAAAGCCTCTTCGAAGTCGACATTGATGTTAGCCAGAAGAGAGGGAATTCCTGACGACTGGATAATAGGCCGCATCATCGTCCAACGCTTCAACAAGCCCCTAGAGCCGAAGTAGTTAAACGCCTGTTTCCCGTCAAAGTCGATGTTATCCCCGTTGTCTGAGTTACCGTTATAGGCTAGCCCTACGAACGTATCGCCACCGAAATATGGCTGGTCTTCATACAATTCCCAACAATTAGCGTTCCATCCTTCGAAGTTACACCAGTTCTTAGTAATTGTATTCATCACATACTGCTGTTGAGTCGAGCCTTCCAGTACGGGGACATTCAAATACAGTTGGTTATTCTTTGGGTAGTAGAATGTCTGCCACCCAAAGTTATCTCCGTAAGAAGTCACCGCAGTCGACACAGCAAACTGAATCTTGTCAGTCAGAGCAACCTTTGGATTGATCCGCGAAGACTGTAGAGCGGAGGAGAGTGGAAGTAACCCGTCCTGAGAGATCACCAGAAGGTCACCAGCGTATTTAAATAGGCAGCGCCTACCTACGGGTGCGCCGAGCCTCCAAACGCCCACCAAGGCCCATGTAGAGGCGCTGGCAGGGTCTGTGCCTTTATAGACGATAATCTCGCCCTTGTTCGTGACAAATACCGCAAGGTCATCTACGCCAGATCCTGCGTCAATCGTCCATGTACCCATCGCTACAACGTAACCACCCATCTGGGCGATACCTTGAAGCGGAAAAGCTACGGCAGCACCTGCGATTGAGGATGTTCCCAAGTAATACGGGGTCAGGGAATTGTTTTGTACGAACCATATTCTGTTCTTGAACAGATTTATCTGAATAACCCCTGCTGTATCCAATCCAGTGATGTCGTGAGCGCCGTCACCATCCACCCACCAAGTCGAGCCGTTGTACCCTCTGAGTTTATTTGCTCCGTTAACACAGAGCATGAAGTCTCCACCAGCCGTAGAGACATTCTGGTACTGAATACGGACGTTAGTAAGCGAGGAGACTGCTGCTGCTCCAACTGCACCACCCGCGGTTACGTCATAGATTCCTGATCCTGATGCTGCAAAGAGCTTATTAGATGCTCCACCAGCATAGACGAGAAGAGATTCAACTTGGTCAGGAAGTCCTGTAGCCCAATGCGTATGCCCCCCGCGAACCATTACGTCCGTAGTGCCAGGAAACCAGTTGGTCAGATAAACTGCATCTGTTGCTGCCATGTCGCCTAGTGCGTCCCTTGCGTTCCAGCCGCCGATAGGCGCAGGAAGCGAAGCAGAAGTCGCTCTTGGTCGCTGAACAACAGGGCGCCTAGCTTGGGCCAGCATTATGTGCCATATCCGGAGTCCGGGATGTTGTCCCAGGTTATGAGAACACTAGAGAGCTTTGGATTCATACTAAGCGTCTTGCTTCCCGAATCGTTGGCTTTACAGATACTGAGTTCGCCTTGGTAGTCTCTAGTAAATGCTGTTGCGTCGAAGCCTTTAATCTCGAAGTATTTCTTCTTCAACCCTAGAACCAAAAGCCTATCAGGGAATATCGTCGTATCAGTATCTGCCAAGAAAGAAGTCTGTGGCGTACCACTAAAAGATGACGCCCAAGCGTTGCTCAGATACTCAAAACCAAGGTATTCGGCAGTCGTAATAGCGGGCCATATCTGGAAGTACCCACCCATGATCCTGAACCTGATTCGGGGGCCGGTTGATATATATCCAGACTTCAGCCACTGCCATTGTTGAGCAGTCTCAGGACCAAGCATCTCCCAATGCTTCGACTTATCCCACATCGTCCTATCGGTGATTTGGGCATAATCAGACGGCATCGAATACTTGGTTTTACAGAAGTTCAGCGTTACCGTACCGCTTGCTGAAGCTGCTTGACTCATCGTCACCTGCGTAGGTGAGTCGAGCGTCAAGACATAGGTATCGGTATTGATACCTGTTCCGACTACGCTATAGGTCGAATCTAAACCCGTAGTATTCGCAATGGCCGTAACAACGGCAGAGTTTGCTACTGTCGTTCCGGTGGTCGTTATGTACTGGACGGTGAAGCGATACTCTTTATTGAGTGCTTCCCAAGGGTACTGGCGGTAAAGTTCGTACCCACAAGCATTCAGTAAAGCGAGTTGTTGGATGGTGTCGGCATCTGAGTTTCCAACTACGATGGTTGGCACTGCCAACCCCATCTCCGCCGTTGCTTGCTGAATGATTGTGAGTAGACTCATTTATATGCTTTCCGCTAAGTCATTAGTGGTCTGGGCTTCCGGCTCAATACGAGTCCGTTTTTTACGCCCAGGCTTACTATGCTCAGTAGTTTGCATATTCGCTAGGATGGAGTCCAACTTCTCCTTCATACTAGCGTTTTCGGCCTCAAGTGCCTTTATACGCTCATTATCAGCATTTGCAAGTGATTCTTCAGTGGCAGACTTCAAAAACCTGACTGCCCTGTCTCTAAAAGCATACGGACTCATGCCAGCGATCATATTTATCCGCTGGAGAGCGATATCTGCTGCGTTTGCCACATTTTCTACAGTATAGAACTTCAACGCACGAAGTTCCTCTACCTGAGAAGGCGTCAGCAGCGCCCACTGGCTCAGGGGAGTACCAATCTCTTTCGAGTCGCCGCCGTGTTTATTCTGGTAGTGCGCCCACTGAATAGGGAAGCGGGTTTTGTGATCTTCTCTCACAGGCTGGTCAATAACCGAGAGGCTATCGCCTGGAACAAAGATTTTAACGAAGTCGCAGTCCAAGAAGATTGGACGCCCTTGTCGTTGTGTCTCGAACTCGTTCTGAACAGGCCGAGTATAGAACTGCACTGCTAGTCTGGAGTCTGCACCTTTTTCATCTGATTCAATAGCCATTTTGTTGCTCCCAAGTGTTTAGGATTTAACGACATACAAAGAAACAGCAACATCCCAAGTTTTACTCCACTTGACGATGTAGCCAAGTTTTTGAAACTCTTCGATCCACCATTCTGCCGGTCTAACAGTCAGATGGAGAGTTTCGCCAATCAAACTACCAAAAACAAAGTCATCAACAGTCGAAATATTGAAGTAGCAGTCGACACAAGCACCCATGATGTTGGTGATTGTCTTGCCTACCAAGTCTGTCGGAATATGCTCCATCACGTCACAGCAGAAGCCATGCGTAACATAGAGCGGAAGATGATCACCACTAAGGTTTGCCTTGATGAACTCTAGCTGTTTAGCTTCTTCATCGCGGCTATTCTCTACAAAGTCGATCAAAGTCGTATGTAGCTTCGTCTTTTTGTAGATTCCCAACCCGCCTCTACCGCAGCCACAGCCAAAGTCTGCAATCCTTGAAAGCGGTTTCGGTTTAACGATCTCCAAGAAGTTATTGACTTGACGCTCTCCGGGAGAGACAAAACCATACTTCTTGTTCTTCCAGACTTCTTCATACTTCTCTTGCTCTGGCAGTGGCGGAGCATTCCACATGTCTGGGAGCAACCCATCGCCATGAACAATAATATTACAGCCGTTCAGTTCAAGAGCTTTAGCCTTAGCAGGGAAATACTGTGCTTGTAGTCTCATCGTCAAACTACACAGATATTCCTTGTTCCTGAAGTCTATAATGGTACAAGGATCACCGTCGTTCATCGACTGTCTAAAAGCGTGTCCAGCATCGCCTCTGTGCGAGGAGTCATATCCATACAAGTGCATCGTTCGATAGCCCATTACATAGGCTAAGACCATCGCAGCGTTGCCTACCGAGATTGATCCACCTACGAAACAGTAGTCATCGTCGTAGTCTGGAAACTCAGGTGCGATATCCCCATGAGTCGAGTGCCACAGTTTGGCATCAGGCACTATTTGGAATAGCGTAGGATCAACCTGAGAAGCAAACAGGTAATTATTTGCGTGGGCTATTAAGTCGACATTCTTAGGTCTAGCATCAAGAATGACTTGATACTCAGGTGTCACACAATTTTCGCCTAAAAACTTTGCCGCACCATTTAAACCAAAAATATCAACTTTATCATTGAAGTCATATGCGTCCCGTATTTCTGGGAGGGTATCCTTCAGACTAGGGCCAGAACCGCAAATAAAAGCAATCCTATCATGTGCTGCTTCTATCTTTTGCCACCCTTTGCGCCCTTTAGAGTTTATTTGGATATTCTCCAGAATCTTCTCGTCCGGCGTGTTACAGGTGACATACATGGAAATACGAAGGGGCTGAGTAGCCCCCTCGTTCTGATGTACTAACTCAGTTTCCATTAAATCCATGCTTAGGTGATACGTCCCTGCATCTTGGGCCGGCTGATAATCAGCGTCACGGTCGTAGGCGTAGTCGCTTTAGCGTTCGTCAGAGCGCCTTCAACTTCTTTGCCAGTACCCGTCGCTGCGATCTTGCCAACCGTCAGAATGCCGACAGCAGCGCCAGAAGCCAGAGCCAGACCTGAAGTCTTGGCAGCAACTGCCAGACCACTGATCTGATACCAGCCCCACAACGATGCTGTAGTCGCTGCCATTGCAACCGCGATAGGCTGCGGTTTGTTCGTGCCAACCGGTGCAAGAGCAGTTTGGAACGAAGTAGTCGTGTAAGTAACGACAGAACCGACCACTGTCGAAGCAACGCCCTTCAGCAGAATGAACTCGCCTTGACCATAAGTCGGGTCATTAGCGGTAACAATCATGCCGAGTTTCATCGGGGCAGTAGGCGCAGCAGAAGAGGCATTAGGGTAAGTAACACCAGAGTCCGTAGCAGCAATAGGCATCAAGCCGGTGAACGGTTCGTTAATAGTGTAAGCCATGATATTTGTCCTTTATAAGTTGGGGTGATTAGGCAATCAACACACCCTGGAGGAAAGAATTGGACGTAGTAAGATTACCTGCCCACCCGTACAGCTTGACAATCGCGTCTTGGTTTACGGCTTGACGCTCACCACCAATCGGCACGAAATTGCGATCTTTGTGCGGGCGGAAGAAGATGTAGTTCGTGTTCAAGAACCACATGTGAGCAGCAGTCGCGTTAGAACCGACACCACCGTCCAGAACGACATCAGCAGCCGTACCACCACCGTAGAACTTCAGCGAAGCGAAGCCAGCAGCCGCTTCGGAGTCACTGGAGATACGTTGAATAGCTTGAAGGCTGTTGACATACAGACCGTAGTAGGTATTGTCAGCAACGATGAGGTCAGCCTTGTCCGTACCGCGAACCAGTTGAATCGCCAGAGCGGTCATGTACTGCTGAATGTTCGCAGCAGACACAGCAGCGCCGCCGTTCGTCACGCCAGAATACTTCTTCGACTGCCAGAAGCTCCAAGTAGCGCGGTCAATACCACCGTAAGTACCCGTTGTCGGAACATCAGGCACAGCCGCAGCCAGACCAGTGATATTCTTGCCACCGTTGCCAGTACCGTCAAGGTAGATGTCGCCAGCGATACGGTTCAGAAGGCGAGCTTCCGAAACCTTCATACGACCATCAAGCAGGTCGATGATTTGCTCTTTACCGCTGTTCTGCAGACCTTCCAGACCCGACATGGTAACGGCATCGGCGTACTGGGTGATCGAAAACTGAGCAGCACTGATCGGGCTGTCCGGGCTGATGTTAATCAGTTCGTAGCCAGAATAGCTGTTAGCGTTGTTCGTAGCGGTGTCGTTGTACATGATTTCTTCCAAAATCACATTACCACCGCTGAACGGACGCACGTTGCCCTTGGATTTCAGCTTCTTCAAGAGCGCGTTATTGTTAGTCAAGTTGTCTGCAAGTTCGCCAGACCGTGATTGAATCGTTGTCCTATATATTTTCGTCCCCGGCTCTTTATCCGAGGCTCCTGTATGTTCCCATACAGAGTAGACTATCTCATCACCTACTAGATTAGTAGGGCAGGACGCTCGTGGGTTCATTACCGCTTTCGCTCGGAACCTAGTCGTTACACCTTCCTCAACCCTTTTAGGTGCTGAGGCTTGGCACGGTATTGCCCGTTCTGGGGTTTCACCGTTTTCATCCTGTTTTACATCGCCTATTTGTTGTGCTATAATATCTCTATGAGACAACCATTCATTACTAAGATTTGCCCCGGTTGCGGGATTGATACCCCACGTTCCGAATACTACAAAAAGGGCAATACTGTTTCTCATAAGTGCAAAACCTGTACTAAAGCAGATTTGATTAAACGTGCGCCCAAATACTTTGGGAAGTACGCTGAGTATCAAAACGCTTGGCGTAGAAAGCAAGAGGCTACTAATCCTGCTTACGTTGCCAGAAGGCAAGAACTTAAGAAGAAACGGTACGATCTTCGGAAAGATGAACTTAACGCTACTAGACGGCTTGTTTGGGCTACCGACCCATCCTGTTCCGCTAGAAAGTTCTATCGGCGTAAAGACGTTAAAGGAAGAACTCCGCCGTGGGTTAACCTCGACGATATTCTTGCTATTTACGCTAGTTGTCCGAAAGAGTTTCACGTTGATCACATTATTCCGCTGAAAGGCTTAATAGATGGTCGTCCGGTTTCCGGGTTACACGTTCCTTGGAATCTTCAGTGTATTCCTGCTGAAGAGAACCGTAAAAAGCATTGCCGGATAACAGAGACATATTTAGCAGCATATTCAGTCAAGCGATGATATCCGTGATGCTAGAGTTGGCAAATGCCATGATTGTTTCTCCTAGAGTCTGATTAAACCCGGCCAGAGAACGCAGCGTCTAATTGTTCGCTGAGTATCGCCCGCCTATCCTTTGTGCCACTTCCGGTAGTCTGTCCTGTAGGACTTGAGGACTTAACACTAACAGCAGCAGCTTTTGCCTTTGCGACTGCAGTAGATTTAGCGATGGTCGAAGACTGAGCTTGACGCTCTTGATCCCAGATATCATCGTTGAACCTGATTGCTTTCGTGTAGGCTTCTTCAAGGTCTTTGGCTAAACCAGACTCAAGTAATTGAGCCATCGTCGCTTTGACCGCCTCAAAATGAGGATGCTTCTGTGTATCTGAACTAAACTGCGTAATTGTATCTTGAATCTTCTGCGTTTCTTGCTGCTCACGCCATGAAGACACAGTAGATACTTGCCCTTGTAGAGCGTTGATCTGTTGCATGAGTTGAGTCACTATCGGCGGAACTCCCCCTTGAGCTTGACCGGCTACCGCAGCAAGCGGAATACCGTAGTCTTGAGCGAGTTTGTGAAACGCCTGCAGTTTCTGCTCTGCTGACCCCAACGCTAATACTTCGTGCGCCCTGCCTAAGTTCGTGATCCAAGTCTTTGGATCAAGGTTAGCCTTCTGCAGATTCGGTATAAATGGCGCAATAGCTTCTTGTAAAGTACGCGCATTTTCCGCCTCTGCTCTGTAAGTTGATACGCCTGATGCGTATTCTTTTTCACGCTGATTACTGTACTGGGCTAGTTTCCGCGCCTCATCTGGTAGTAGAGGCTGACCAGTAGCCAGTTTATCCCATATAGGGAGATAGTCTTTTTTCCAAGTCGTAGGTCGTTGAAGGTCGTTTTTCTCTTGTTGAGATTCTGGAATAACAGCTTCTGCTGTCTCTGCCTTTTGAGCGAAACGTCCATTCTCTTCCCTTATCCTGTCTTCGACAGGTCTAGAAGTCTCAACAACAGGCTCTAATGTGCCATTCTCGGCAGCATCAAAACTTGCTTCGATAGTGTCCCTGAGAGTAGTCCCAGTTTCGACCGGATCAGACATTCGTATCTCCTATTAGGCCGACTTAACAACTGCCCACAAACTTGCCGAACCACCCACTACGCAAGTATAGATCGCCGTAGAGTAAGTGGTCAAAGAACCGGCAGTACCCGCTACGGCAGAACCAAAGCTCGTACCGGGAATCTGAATCGCACCACCAGTGGGCGGCCATACTTTGATCGTCGAACCTGTATCGTTAATGCAAATCACCGAGCTACCCGGGTTAGCCGCAGGAAGGCGAACACCATCCGAACCAGTAATACGATTAACACCAGCCTTCAACTCAACAGCCGTAGCCAGAGCCGATGAACCTGTAGCCGTAACAGCCGCGACATTGCCATTCGGGATTGCGATAGCCGCCATCGGCGACATTCCAACTGCGGTAAGTTCTTCTGCGAGTGCCATGATTAGTTCCTTTGTT
>Ga0209297_1000207_pt1 | contig 39873 bp, 63 predicted proteins | sample S_130805_MF_Meta_FD_187322 | JGI IMG/M metagenome (GOLD analysis project Ga0209297, IMG submission 187322) | Freshwater microbial communities from Lake Simoncouche, Canada to study carbon cycling - S_130805_MF_MetaG (SPAdes) (version 2) | ecosystem: Environmental > Aquatic > Freshwater > Lake ...
TTATACGGTCGAAGTCGCAATGGAACAGCCGTTGCGGCGTTGACCCTGGAGAGTTGCCGGGTTGGTTATACGACTTTCAAGCGTATCTCGTTGAGTGGGCGTTAAGTCAAGGCCGACGCGGTGTTGGGTGCGAACTCAAGCCGAGTTATTATCGGCAAGCGGTCAAGAATCTTGCATCTCTAGGCAATCAGCAAGTGACGCAACAACAACCTACCCTCTTCGACTAGCCCTAACAGGTTGGCTCGCCTGGGTAAAGGCGCCAACGTCATGGCGTTGGAATCCCGCCGAATGAGCTGGTGCGCGGTAAGTGCCAGTGTCTCACCTAACTACCGTATCAACCTCCACGTCCTGCCCCGAAAGGGGCGGGGCGTTCTTTCGACTAGGCATATGCCTAGCGATTGACGAAAAGTACAATTTAGCGAAGTCTGGCTGGCACCTGACTCAATACAACACAATTCCCCGGCGGGTACATTCTTAGCCATTCGGCTATAGGTGCCAGCCCTTGTATCCGCCGGGGGTTTTTTACAAGGTGCTAACATGGCACGCAAGAAACCGCCATCGTTCGACTTCTTCGCTGATGACTTCATCGCGGGCACCTACCACATGGAAGCAGAAGCGGTCGGCATCTACATCCGCCTGTTGTGCTATCAATGGTCGAATGGGTCAATTCCCGACGACGAGCCGACACTTTGCAAGATTGCCGGAGTCGATGCGAACGCATTGCGAACGCATATGCGGTCGGTTATGCGAAAGCTATGCGTTGGCAGTGCTGGAGAGTTGTACAACGAGCGACTTGAGATCGAGCGAGCGAAAAAGCTAGAGATCATCGAGAAGGCGAAAAGGTCAGCGGAACAGCGATGGAGCAAGGAAAACAAAGGTAATCCGAAATTACGGCCGGAAAATGACGGATGCGAACGCAATGCGAACGCATATGCGAACGCAATGCCAACGCAATGCTCCCTACTTCCTACTTCCAACGTCCTACTTCCAAATACAAATAACCCCCTACCCCCTAAGGGGACAGGTAAAGCAACTTCGCTAGGTGAGTGGGACATACCGGACGGCTTTGATACTCCAGAAGTAAGACAAGCCCTTAGCGACTTCGAGTCGATGAGGGCGAGTATCGGCAAGAAGATCAAGAGCCGGGCGAACGTATCGAAGTCCCTAAGAGGTTATGACAGTCCATCTCACTTGGTATATGCAATTGAGTTTGCAATTGGCAACGAGTACCAAGGCATCAAGCCTGAGTATCGACCAAGTAACGTAGGGCAAGGTGGCTACACGTCACCCAAGCCTAAAAAATCCACCCTGCCTGTTATCGACGAAAACTGGGAGCCAGCATAATGCCACTACATCCAAGCCACTTCGAGACATGCCGAGCAATCGAAGAGCAGTTGATTGCGGGCATCATCCTCAGACCAGGAGACTTCTACGCGGTCGCTGATTCCTTAGACGCTTCCGACTTCATTCATCAACCGATGGCGGACGCTTGGCAAGCATTCCAAGCGATGGCTAGGGATGGCGTAGAGTTTCACCGCGAATCGGTGATGCTCTCGGAACTTCGCAAGCGTGGAGTCTTTGACAAGATCGGCGGCGATGTTGGCTTCGCTGACCTCGTAACGAAAACCGTACCAGGGCACATCGTTTACCACTCAGAGCAAGTCGCAGAATGGGCAGAGCGGCGGCGGGTGTTGTTGGCTTTGGAGTGGGCTGTGACCGAGGCTTCATCGTTGGCATTCGATCCGGATAGCGTGGTCAGCAATGCTCAACAGCGATTACTCAAAGCCAAGAGCATTGGCGGCGAGGATGTTCAGCATCTCGGTGACTTGATGGGCGACTATCTTCAGACTCTCGAAGATGCAAGAGCTAACAGGCGAACGGCGGCGGTAGTGCGGACTGGGTTTCGTGAGATTGACATGGCCCTAAGTGGCGGAATACCGCTTGGATCATACGCGATCCTTGCCGCTAGACCGTCAATCGGCAAGTCGGCTCTTGCAATGGATATCGCTCAAAACGCCGCGGCGAACAACGATCAGACGCTATTCGTATCGCTCGAAATGTCCAATCAGCAGATCGGCCAGCGGCAGTTCGTCAAGAATGCCGACATGCGTATCAGCGAAATGCAAAATGCTTCGTACACGGACGCGGATTGCTTGCGAATGCTAAAGGCTTGCAGCGAAGCGAAGCAGTTGCCGCTTTACGTGTGGCAAGCGGCGGGTATCTCGATGGCTCGCATCGAATCGCGGTTAAGAGCAGAAGTTGCCAAGCGTGGCGTGAGGCTGGTTATCGTTGACTACCTTGGACTTATTCGCGGCAGCAGTCCACATCAGAAGATTTACGAGCGGGTGACACAGATCAGCGGCGAACTTGCGAGGGTTAGCAAACAGCTTAACATCGCGTTGTTGGTGCTATGCCAGTTGGGCCGAGCGGCGGAAGGTGAAGAGCCTAGTATCAACATGCTGCGGGATTCAGGTGCTATCGAACAGGACGCGGATATTGTGATGTTATTGCATCGCGAAAGCCGTGACGCTCAAGATGCCGCAGTGTTGCTTGAGAAGCAGCGAAACGGCAAAGTAGGGCGGTTTAACCTCAAGTTTGACGGTAAGCGGTTCAGCGATGCGTTTCGAGACGCGGAAACTTTTCACGGAGACTTTTAAATGACAATCAGCCTAACAGACATGGCAAGAGAAATCGAGCATCTACAAGCATTGCTCGCAGAGTAAACGAGCGAAATCAAGTCGCTGCAATCGCAACTTGCGAAAACGGCGAAAGACCGTACGCGGTTTAGGGATCGGAGCGAAGAGTTGAGGCAGGAACTGGCGAAGTTCGTCAGGCCGGATAATCCAGTTTTGAGAGGAAAGAAGAAATGAGCGAACAAATAAAAATCGACGATCATATCGGGCCCTTCAAGTCCGCAGGGAGTGTTGTGCCAACGGAGCAATGGAACGGGTTGTATTGGGCATACAACTGCCCTTTGCAGATGTGGGAAGACGGCGAGCGGGGGTGGCGTGTTGTTAATTACATGCCGCGAAAAGAAACCTGTGATTCCATTGATGAGCGAGTTACGGCGGAAGAGATGCCGCAATTTTGCAAAAACGCGGCGGTTGTGCTTCGCAATTTAGCAACGCTTTTTGAACTGATGGCGGATGGAAAAATCGATCACATTTACTATCCAAATAAAGACCCAGATGTTGCTATTGCCGAGTGCAAGGGCGAGTAAGTAGGGATGGCGTTTTATTTTTTATTTTTGCGAGGGAAAAGAAATGAGCGAAACAAATTTTAAGGTCGGGGATCGGGTGCGGGTTAAATCGCCAGCGAGTCCGATGGATGGCGTGGTTTGCGTTGTTACAGCGACAAACGCGGGAATGCGTTCGCCGTATTGCGTCGAGTTAAAAGATTGCAGTCAAGGAAGTTGGTTCAGCGAATACGAACTTGTGCTAGCCGAACCTGCCCCAGCCGTCAAGGAATGCTTGACAGTTGACAACGCACAGACGACAGGCAAACAGGCGTTCGTCCGAGCTCGTTACGATTGCATTGATCCAATAGCGTTGCGGCTAGTCGCTGAATGCGTTGGCTTTGGTGCGAGGAAGTACGGCGAAGATAACCACAAAAAGATCAGCGTTCGAGATCACCTCAACCATGCGGTAAACCACATTTTGGAGCATCGTATAGGTGACCAAAGCGAGATGCATTTAGTACATGCAATTGCAAGGCTGTTTTTTGCGGTCGAGTTAGTAGTCCATTCTGGTGCTATGAAGGATCGGTACTTCCATCCGGACATGGTCGAGGGAGTTTCAGAGGAGGTAAGCGGTGAGTAAAAACATAATTTTAGGAATCGACCCAGGCCCGAAGGAGCATGCTTTCGTTTGGTGGGATGCGGATGAGAATCGGGTCGTTGAACTTGAGACGTTCGACAGTTTTATCCACTTCACGAAGTTTGAAAAACTCGACATGGTTTGCAAGGTCAAAACCGTTGCCTGCGAGTGGATCGAGTCCTACGGCATGGCGGTGGGTCAGGAAGTATTTCGCACAGTGGCCGGTATCGGATGGCTAGCGGGCACCATTGGCACCGAAGTTAGGCTAGTGCCGAGGAAGTCGGTGAAAATGCACTTGTGCAACTCGATGCGTGCAAAGGATGCCAACATCCGCCAAGCGTTGATTGACCGCTTCGGCGCTGTGGGCACGAAGAAGGCACCGGGGCCATTGTTTGGAGTCAGTAGCCACTACTGGGCGGCGTTAGCCGTTGCGGTTTACGCGGCGGAGACTAAGGCGGCTGATGGCGAGTATTGGATTGAGGATTTGCGGAAGCGATCTATCATCTAGCCAAAGTTTGCAATCCCCCTAGCACTTGCTACAATGCGAGTAACCAAGGGAGGGTAACATGCAAGACCTGTTAAAGTCGAAACGTTTTTGGGCAGCGGCTGCGGTCGTTGCCGTGATTGTGCTAAAGGACAAAGTACCTTTGAGCGAAGAGCAGATACAACAGCTTGTGCTTGCTGTTGGAGCGTGGATTGTGGGCGATTCGATCCGACCTTTGCCAAAGCCTGATGAGGTGGCAAAGTGAGTTTGTTTAAACGATGCGAAACAGCGTGGCGTCCTGATGACGCAATCAGGATCTACAACGAAACGGGCGGAGATCGGCAAGCGTTTCGGCGAGCCTATCGCCAGCACGCTAAGACCGCTTACGGCCTCGACCCAGTGACGGTTATTATGCTGGTTCAGATGGCAATCAGGTTGTATTTCTGGGCGAAGGAAAACGGGTTTCTATCCGCGATCCCGCAAGCCCAATACTCCAATGCACCTTCGGCGGCTCAACTCTACGCAGAGGCAGAGATCGAAGCGGAAGCGAGCGACGATGAGTAAGGGCGACAGCAGCTGGCTACCGTGGATCATTGCAGCGGGTGCAATCTACTTTGCATTTCAAAAACCTGGCAACGTTGATCCAAAGCCGAAGGACATTAAGGGCGTTGTAGCCTCAACGCTTCCGAATATTCGAGCGGCCTACCGTGCTGCATTTCTGGAGGCGGCATTGAAGATCGAAAAGCGTGAAATTGCGAACCAAGAGCAGTGGACGCAATTCATCGCGGCGAATGCCGGAGCGAAGCAACGCGAAGCTTTGGATAAGGTTTACAGCGCCATCGACGAACTCAAACTACCGGCTAGCTTTGAGGGTAAAGAGTCTGAGATTGCGAAATTGAATCGTGACATAGCGGGAGCGTGGTAATGCCTAAACTCGTATACAATATCCTGAATTGGATTGAGGAGTGGTTGTTCGTCAATGAAGGGCTAGTTAGGGCGATTGTTTTTGTTGTTGCGGCGTGGGCTTTTTTCTTCGCTGGCGTCTACCGTGGGAAGCAGATAGCAGAGCGGGAAGCATTGCAGCAACTAGCGAAAATCATGCTTGAAGAAAAGGCGGCGAAATAATGGACTGCAAGGAACTCGAAAACAAATTGCTTGAACTTGAAGCAAAGCAAGCCCAACGCAACGAGCATTTAATTGGCGGCGTGGTGCTGGCGTTATTGCTTGCAACGGTTGCTTTGCTTGGCGGCATCATGTCGGCTATCGAGCAGCAACAGCGACTTGAGCGGCTGGAGCATATGCAAGGCATCGACGCAATCGGGAGGCGGATTAAGTGAGTGAGTTTTTTACCGGCTACGACCCAGCGTTAGAACGACGCGACGAACTGCAAAGCAATTCGGTATCGATGCCATTTGCGCTAAAAGACTTTTTCGCACCGGAAGAGATAGACCCCAGGCGATTAATGAGGCATGACAAGCAAGGCAACATGAGTAGCTGCCAAGGTTTTTCGCTGACGAATTGCGGCGAATATTTGCTTGCCATCGGGCATGGATCGGTTAGCGAATCGCGTCAGTTTTCGCAATTGTTCGCCTACCTAGAGTCTCAGCGGATTGACGGTCTGCTAGGACGCGATGCGGGATCAACGATCAGCGGTGGATTGAGGGTTGCAAAAGAAATTGGCTATCTACTCGAATCAGCCTTGCCGTATCGCACTCCATATCCATCGAATGCACGAAGCATGGTTACCGATCAAATGCGGCTTGAGGCTTTGCCGTATCGCATTAGGTCGCATACCTGGCTTGAGAGTTACGATGACATCTATAAATACCTTGCGAGTGGTTCGGGTGCCGTGCATACAGGGACTACGTGGAATGATAGTTTTTACGCATCCAGTGGAGTCTTGGAATCGATCAGCCTACGCGGTGGCGGCGGTCACGCTACGGCGTGGCTAGGCTATAGCAAACGCAAGGATAGTCGCGGACGCAATTACATTTGGCGCCTAAATAGCCATAACGATTCTTGGACTGAAATTTCCCCTGCGGTTATCGATGCACTCTGCAAGCATCAGTACACTTCGATCGTCGGCATTAGTGACTTGAGCCTACCAGGGCCGCGAAGCGTATCGTGGCTAACATCGAGGCCGCTAGGATGAGCAAGCAAGGAGGTTTGATGATGGTGCTACTGTTTTTTGCGTTGTTGCTTTGGTCACAGAGTCCGCCTGTAGTCGATCCTACGCAGTGCGACATCGCACCGACTTCGAGTGAGTTGATAAGCGAACTTGAGCAAGCCGCAAAGACGCTAGCGGAGCCTAATGTCGCAATCGACCCCACCCCAAGCCCAAGCGACAAACCAAAGGCGATCAAACGTGAAATCGTCATCTTCTCAGCGGATTGGTGCGAGCCTTGCCAACGATGGAAGCGATGCGAACAAAGCAAGTTTGCTGATGCCGGTTATGCTTTCGCGTATGGCAATCCTGATGACGTTAGGCGGGTGCCTCACTTCATCATTACGGATGGCGATAAGACCGTCGAGATTAGCGGCTACATGACACTTGAACGACTTGCAGCGGAGTTGGCGAAATGAACCAGGATTCACTTATCTACATCATCGGCACCGGCATCGTAGGTGCATTGACAACGGCGGTAGGTATCCTGTTTCGCTTGTTTGTCGAGGAAAAGAAAACAACGCGGGCAGACTTGCAAGAATGCCGAAGCGACCGAGAAAAACTATGGGCCAAGATTGAAACGCTGCAAACGGAAATCGGCAAATTATTGAGGGGTGCATAATGAAGGTGAGCGACCTGATTGAACAGATTGACGATTGGCAGACAAAGACAACCGATGAAGTGTGGGCGGAGTTAAACGCCAACACAAAGCAGTTTGTAAGCGATCAGTGGTGGAGTTTGCTAGGCATCGCCCAAGTAATCGGCGAGGCGAATGTATCGCCATTCATCGCTTATCTGAAATCGATCAACCTGGAATGGGTGGCGACGCAAGCAGCGGGACGAGGAATTCCGATTGGCGATCCAGCGATCAATACGATTTTGCGAAACCTTGGAAGCACTGAGGCTTGGTTGATTGCGGAAGCAGGTAGGCGAATGGTAAGCCCACTTCAGTTTTACGACCTTGCTCCAGACAAAGACCTCGTTGCAACTGTCCTGAGCGGTATGCAACTCGGAGCGATCAAGCGTGAGAAAAAGGTAATTGCGTCGAGTCGCTACAATGCCTATTGTGCGGCTATGGAAGCATGGGACGGAAGCCCTGATACGGAGCCTACACTGTGACAATCAGCATTGTAGGAAGTGCGACGAATTTAGGTAACACAATCACCATGCCGACACATGCGGCAGGTGATCTGCTTATGATGTTTGCATACAACGATGGAGCATCGACAGCAGTTACACTCCCCACGGGATGGGTTGAGCGTTATGGTGTCGCAGTCGGTGGCTCAGGGTACATTCGAATTGGTTACAAGTATGCAGCATCAGCAGCAGAGACAAGCGGGACATGGACGAATGCTGACCACATCTTTGCGATCTCGATGCGTGGTGGTTCTAATACACTGCTATTTCCAAATTTCGTTTCCACAAATACGGGTACATCTGCGACGATCAACTATGCCGCTCAAACAGCGTCAACATTCCAGACGAATGCAGACGATCAAGCATTGTTGAGCTGGGTTGCAAGTCGAAACTCTGCCAATACATTGACAGCACCAACAGGATTGACCGAAGAGCGAGCAGCGACAGACGGTGCAAACTTCGTCGCACAGATGTGTCGGCAACTTGCAAGAACGACGATTTGGGCCGCGACGAATGTGACAGTGACGAATTCCGCACTATATCGAACAGTCATTTTGTCAGTGGTTGAGTCACCAGTCTATGGTGCAACTGGCGGTGGTGCGATGTTTTTCCGACCAGGAATGAATGGGGGACTGGACTGATGAAACGTAAAGTTTTTGCTGGTATCACGTCTTTGAGCCTACCGATCATCGTGTACGACAACACATCGACAACCGGAGCTGGATTGAGTGGCTTGACGCACTCAACGAGCGGCTTGGTGTTGGAGTATCGCAGGGCGGGCCAGTCGTCTTGGACTTCGGTTACTCTCGTTAGCAAGACGCTTGGCACGTATACCAGCGGCGGCATCGTTGCGAGTGGATCAAGAGCAGGACGCTACGAGGTCGATATTCCCGATGCGGCGGTAGCGGCTGGTGTTCGCATGGTTGAGATATGCCTTCGCGGTGCCGCGAACATGCACCCGGTAGACATTGAAATTGAACTAGACGCGGTGAACTACCAAGACGCAACATCCTTTGGCCTGTCGCGTATTGATGCGGCGGTATCGAGTCGCATGGCAACCTACACACAGCCTACAGGATTCCTCACGGCTGCGTTCCCAGCAACGGTTGCAAGCACGACGAACATAACAGCGGCAAGCGGTATTACGCTAGCGGCATCTCAACCTGGCGTAACGATACCGACGGTAACGAGCGTTACTAACGGCGTAACGGTATCGACGAACAACGATAAGACCGGCTACAGCCTCACGCAATCATTTCCGTCAAACTTTGCGACGTTGAGCATCAACGAAAGCGGTCGGGTATTGCTACAGCCTACGCAACCTGGCGTAACGATACCGACGGTAACGAGCGTCGATACGGTTGATGAATTGGGGCCTGATGCACTCAATGCCAACTCACTACAGGATCAAATTTCGAGTGCAACGTGGAGCAGTCTTACTACAGCAACATGGCCCACCAACTCCTTCGGCAAGCAAGTGTTGATTGGATTGTCAACGCAACGCGAAGTTGCGGTAACGGGGTCTCATCACGTTGCATCCGTGCTGCACGACGCCGAGCCTAATTCGATCCCGGAAGATGCCTTTGTTACCGGTGCATTGTCGGCACGGGTGCTAGCAGCCGATGCGGCAACCGAGATAGCAACAACCGTAGGTACGTTGCAGGTGCTTACGCGATTGGACAGCATGATTGAGAGCGATGGAGCGGGGCAGTTTAGGTTTGATACGATTGCCTTGAGCATGGCACCGGCTGGAGGTGGTGGTGGTGGAACTGATTGGACGTCGAGCGAACGGACGGCTATTAGAGGTATCCTTGGGTTCAGCTCCAGCGGCGTCATCTCGTTGCCAAGCGAAGGTGTTTTAGATGCGATCAAAGACAAGACCGACCTGATAACATCAGGAGCGGTGCAGACTTCACTACCGGTCACAGCAAGCGGTCAGATAACAAGCCCATTGGTTATCGGTGATGACTACCTAGCGGCCAATGGCAGAGCCTTTAGTTGGACGGTTGCATTGCCTACCGGATTCGTTGCGGCTACCGCCTCTTGCCGATTCGGTATGCGTTTCGAGGATGAACAGGGAGTAAACTCATTCATCTCTACAGGCGCGGTAACTGATGCGGGAAGCGGTAACGTGACGCTATCGTTCGACGTTGCGAAAACGGTTACAGGCATGCTCAGACCTGGTTGGTATGATTGGTCGGTTGAGATTGTTTCGGCATCTGGCGTTGAGGTTACACGGGTCAAGAGCGGTAAGAATGCCGAGTGGCAGGAGAAGCAGACATGATGAATAAAAGACCGGCCCCCCATACTCAAGGTACTCCTAAAAATGCTTGGTTGTTCAGACGCAAACCTTTCGCACAGAAAAACAACAGAAAGTTAGTCCGTTAGTCGGTTAGTCACGACGCACTTGGGGTAGGGGGCGAAGTGTTCCGGATCGAAACAAAGCGTGACATCGGGATGGTTAATCAAGCACTCAAGAAAAACTGGGACGTCGACAAGGATAAAATCAAGGCGGCGTTGATGGCATGCTTGACGGATCCAGAGTTAGCGGTTGAAGCGGCGAAGGTGCTTTTAGCAGCGGACGCAATCGACCAGAAGAGAGAAGACGCACGAGCGAAAAAAGAAGCGAAGGACAATGAACTTAGACTCAAACTTCTTGCAGTCGCTCAGTCTGTCCCAGTTGCAGAGCTTGCTCGCATTGCATCCGAAAACGGCATCGTCAGCGGATCCGGTCAGGGGTGACGAGCGGATGCGTCAGCGTGAGTTGATGCGAAAGAAGCGAGCAGCGGAACGCGACCTAATCATCCCGACTCCCGCGCATCCTTCGCGTCGTCTTCGTTGCGAGGCTGATTGCTCTTTGTGGTTATCAACGTACTTCTCCGGTAAGTTCTTCGAGGCTTGGACGGAAGACCGTCTAGCGATGGTCAAGTCGATCATCGATGCGGCTTGCTATGGCGGTGACCAGGCGATAGCAGGCCCTAGAGGAGAAGGAAAAACTACGCTCGCAATTCTTACCGCGTTGTTCTTGATGGTTCGTGGGTTGTCGCATTTCCCAGTCGTGATTGGCAAGAATGCGGACAAGGCAAAGAAGGAAGTACGCGACGTTGTTGAGCAACTCCAACAGAACGAAGTCTTCGTTGCAGACTATCCAGAGATCGGCATTCCGTTTCAAGCGGTCGGGGCGTGGTCGAGTCGCGGACGGATGCAAACGGTCGGCGGTAAGTCGACCAACATCGTTATCGGCCCAGAGTTCTTCGTGTTCCCGTCAATCGCTCTCGACCAGTTAACGGGATGGCCTAAGGAGATCAAGCCCGCATCGAATGGGCAGGTGCTTTACTCCCTCGGTATTGACGGAGCGATTCGCGGAACAAAGTACCGAAGTCAGAGACCTACGCTTGCAATCATCGACGACATCGAAGACCGAGACGCGGCAGCGAGCGAAGCACAGGTTGCGAAAAATGCCGACATCATCGAGCAGGATATTGCCGGGCTAGGTCAATCATCGGAGCGAATACCGCGGGTTATGTTATGCACAATCCAGAATAGAAAGTGCATTGCGTACACTTACACGGATCCTAAACGGAAGCCATCTTGGAGGGGTAAGCGATATCGAAAGTTGGTCAAAGCCCCTGACCGTATCGACCTCGTTGAGAAGTACATCGACCTAAGACGCGGACGCAAGGACGACGACCCAGATGCCCGCGAAGCATTCGCGTTTTGGCGTGACAACAAGGAAGAGATTGAGCGAGGGTCAGCTGTCTCGAATCAATGCTCCTTTGGTCGCAAGACGCACGCTGACGGCGAGCCGATGGAGCTATCGGCGGTGCAAAGCTATTACAATCGCGTAGCAGACGTCGGAGCAAAGGCGGTATCGACCGAGATCGACAATGACCCACCAGAGGAAGCAGGGCCAATGGGCTTAGGAATCACTCCAGCCCTAGTCGAATCGCGTCTATCTGGATTCGCACGAAGGCAACTACCGGCTAACACGGTTGCACTCACAGCGGCGATTGACTTAGGCAAGTACAATTGCCATTGGGTAGTAGCGGCTTGGTGGCACGGGGCAGGCGGTGTCATCGTTGATTATGGGATTGCTCAAGTCTACGGAACGGATAAGAGCATGGATCACGAAGCATCCGAGCCTATGATCTACGACGCACTCTTAAACTGGCGTGACGAATTGCTAAGTCGTGAATTCGTCGATGCAACCGGTACGCGACGTGCGGTCGACTTCTGCTTTGTCGATTCGGGTGCTTTTACGAATGCACCGTACAAGTTCGTACGCGAAGTCGGCGGCATCTTTCATGCTTCTAAGGGACAGTTTCCCTATCATCGAAAAACGAAATCTACGACAACTTGCATAGCAGGTGACAACTTGCACGCGTCGAAACTACCCAACGGCGGTCTGTGGCTTTACGAGCTTGACACCTCGTACTGGAAGCAGTTTGTCCATGAGCGATTCATGACGCCGACCTTCGACGAGTCGAACATGATTCGGCGTGGGTCACTTTCGCTCTTCTCTCTCGATGAGAATCAGCGGCACAGCCAATACGCCCAGCATATCGCAGCGGAAGAGTTAGTTACCAAGTTCACCGAAGGCAAGGGATCCAAAACATACTGGAGCGTTAAGGACACAAATAACCACTGGCTGGACGCAACCTACATGGCAGCGGCAGCAGGCGAGGCTTGCGGTGTTAAGTTAATAGCACCGTCCGAAGTCGAGATTCAGCCTAAGACGGTAAGTAGCGAGCCGAAGCAGTCACAACCAAAGCCACAACCGAAGCGATACCAGCATGGTAACTTTAAGACTCGGCAAGGCGGATGGATACCTAAGCGAAGGAGTTAAGATGGCAAAGAGCAAGAAGCAGATCCCAGCGGTTGAGCAAGAGAAGTTGCCGCCTAATTCGTTGATTGTTGACTACGACCCGGTTGATGATGTAGTGCATCGAAGGCGAGGAACCGACGACCAAGGAAACGTTGTTTTCGATTCACTGGAAAAAGATCAAGAAAAGCACGCCGAGTCGGCACCAAAGCCCAGAGAGTTTACCCCTAGAGACTGCACGCTTTGCATTACATCGCGTCCACCTAGACAGCAGTTCAGCCGAGTCTATGCCAAGCGTGGAAAGATCCGATATTGCAAATGCGGGTACTGCGGGAATACATGGTCACAAGAAGGCGATTGATTTTCCGTCTCTTTACAATTGCAATAGTATTGCGATCTAGCAAGTAGCGACAGGCTTGCCATGCTATGCACATGGCAACATCGGCGAGTCTACTTGCATTGATCGACGCGGCAATCGAATCCCTGCTTACAGGCGGGGCGTCTTCGTATTCGATTGGGTCTAGGACGGTCACGAAACTTGACCTAGCGACTCTCTTTGAAGAGCGTCGGCAACTACAGCAGCAAGTCAATCGAGAGACTTCGAGCGGCGGAATAAGCCTTGCGAAAATGTCGAGGTCACGCCGATGATTACTCGCATCATTGATAAGGCGATTGAAGCAGTAAGCCCGCTTCAAGCACTGCGACGAATGCAAGCCCGCAAGGTACTGCGATCCTACCTAGGGGCGGAACCTTCGAGGGTATCGAGTGGACGCACGCCAAAGAATCAGCCAGCGGATACCGAGTTACTCGGCCCATTCGGAGCGGATCGGCTTAGGGCGTGGTCGCGGGAGCTCGTGCGCAATAACGCGTACGCATGGGGCGTTGTCGATACCATAGTCTCATCCGTCGTCGGATGCGGCATCAAAGCACAATCGGTTTTCGAGACTCCCGAAGGGGATGATATCGAAGAGATCAACGACCGGCGCGATAGCGTATGGGCGGAATGGTGCGAAGTTTGCGACATCAACGGCCAATACACCTTAGAGGAAATTCAATCCGTCGCACAACGCGAAGTGGTCGAGGCTGGGGAAGTTCTGATCCGAAAGATTCGCACGCCTGGAAGCGTGTATCGCGGCATCTATCGCCCAGTGCCATTGGCATTGGAGATCATCGAAGCAGACAGGCTAGCAGGTGACAAAGACAACTACGCATCGAGATTGACCGCCAACGGCGAAAACCGCATCATTCGCGGGGTCGAGGTTGACGATACTGGCAGGCCGGTTGCTTACTGGATCTATCCCGATCATCCTTTGCAACCATACTCCTACACTCGAGAGCCTGAACGAGTTCCAGCGTCGGAAATCATGCACTTGTTCCGACGTGAGCGAGTGGGTCAGACGCGGGGCGTATCGTGGTTTGCTCCAGTGGTCGCGGCTATTCGCGACTTAGGCACGTACCTCGACAACGAGCTACAAGCATCGGCGGTTGCTTCATGCTTCACCGTTGCCATTAAGACCGAAACTCCCTTAGGCGATCTTGCAGACCCAGACGGAGGAAGCCTGGTTGATTCAGCGGGCAACAGGCAGCGATACATCGAGCCGGGCATGGTTATGGAACTAGCACCAGGCGAAAGCGTCGAGGGGATTAACCCAGGCCGACCGGCTACAGGTGCAGAGCCTTGGATTGCTCTAATCCTTCGTCAGATTGCAGTCGGTACAGGCCTGTCTTACGAGACAGTCGCTAGGGACTACTCGCAAACTTCGTACAGTTCAAGCCGTACGAGTCAACTCGAAGACCGCAGGCGGTTTCGATGCTGGCAACAATACCTTATTCGGCACTTGCTCCAGCCAACTTGGGACGCGTTTTTCGATGCTGCTTCAATCAGCGGCGCTCGAGGTTTTCCAACTCCGAGCGATGTACTTGCCGACCGCAGAAAAGTAAGCCCGGTTGAGTGGCAGACCCCCGAATGGGAATGGGTCGATCCACAAAGCGAACAAGCAGCGGCTAAAGATGCAATCGATTCGTTCATGTCGGACTACCAAACGGAACTTGGCAGTCGCGGTCGAGCATGGCGAGCGGTGTTTTATCAACGCAAAAAAGAGCAAGACCTAAAGAAGAAACTTGGATTACTCACGCCACAAGAGCAGCAAATGGCAATCAGTGCAGCTCAGTCGGCACCGGCTCAAGCATCGCAACCAGAGCAATCAGCAACCGGAAGCGGCGAGATGATGGGATTGTCGACGCTTCAGTTCAATCGCAATCGCAAGGCGATCCTGAAGACGCTTGACGACTTAGCGTCCAAGTCGATCAGCGAAGCGGCAGCGAGGGTGTTCCTGTCGTCAATTGGCATGAGCCAGGCGAACGTTGACGCACTCATTGCGGATGCGTCAGATGGAGTTATCGATACTCAAGTCGCGGAGGAAGTGCAATGAGCCTAGCCAAGCGAAACAAAGAGCGACGGAAGAGGATCGAGCGTATCGCATCAACACCTAAGATTCAGCGAGCATTCGCGGCACCGAAAGACGGTCGAGCGGTTATTGCAACTGAGACTCCGATTGAAATCTACGACGAGCAACGCGGTCGCATGGTTCGCCAAGTCTTACTGATGGACGGCGTCCAGTTTCGCAACTCAAAGAACCAATTGCCAATTGTCGATTCGCACAACGACAGGACGGTCCGAAATGTCTTCGGCTCGATTCGCAATATCGAGATTCAAGACGGCGAGTTGGTTGGCGATCCTTCATTCGCATCGGATCCCGAAAGCCAAGTCGTAGCGACTCGATACCAAGAGGGCCACCTAAACGACTTTTCGATAGACGCGGTAATCCTCAATCGCATCTACATCCCGGAAGGGCAAGCATACACAACGAAACGTGGCGTTGTAGTTGAAGGGCCAGCGGAGATTGTTACCGCTTGGGAGCCTCACAACGCGAGCATCTGCGCAACGGGTGCAGATCCTAATTCCACGGTCAGACGGTCTTACGACCAAGCAGAAAGGCAGGAAGGCATGGATGAGCAATTGATGGCTCAACTCTCGTCTCTTGGTCTACCCGAAGGTATGACCGATCCAAACGAGATCATTAAGTGGATGGCCGATCACATGGCGAAACCAGAACTCGAAGTTGAGTTAATGGAAGGCATGGAAAAGCCAGTAGAAGAAGCGACAAGGGCGGAAGGCGAAATGCCTAAAGAGCCTGAGGTTGTTCGAGCGGAAGACAAAGTCGAAAGCGAAGTTGCACGACAACTGAAAGCAATTGACGACCGAAAGAAATCGATTTACGCAGCGGCCAAACTCGCAAAGGTAGAGCGCACCTTTGCTGATGAGTTGGTTGATAGCGGTTGCTCCCTGGAAGACGCTCAGCAAAGGATCATCCGTCAGATGGCTAATCAACCAATCGGAAGCAGCGTTACCGTTACTGAATCGGAACACGAAAAGTTCGAGCAAGCCGCTAAAGCGGGCTTGGTTCAACGTTGTTTCCAAGGCAACATCCAACGCACTAAGGCACCGACCGCACAAGGCGATGCGGAATTCCGCAATGTCGGACTTTACCGACTTGCCGAAGAATGCGTACGCCGAATGGGAATCGACCCACTCAAGCACACAAAAGGCGACGTAGCACGCATGGCAATGGGGCACGCAGGGACGTTCAATCGTCTCAAGGTTCGCCGATCCGATGCGTACCACACGACCGGAAGTTTCCAGAACATCCTCTCGGATGCGGTCAACAAGACTCTGCGAGCGGCTTACGACGAAGCACCGTTCACCTGGGCTCTGTGGGTTCGCCAAGCGGCTAGCGTCGATGACTTCAAGCAGATCAACCGAACGCAACTTTCCGAGTATCCAAACTTGGAAATGGTGCCAGAGGGCAAGGCGTACCCAGAGAAGGGCTTGAGCGATCAAAAGAAGTCGTACAAGGTCGATAAGTTCGGTGCGGAGTTTACCGTGACTTGGGAAACTGTCATCAACGACGATCTCGATGCACTCTCTCGCATCCCTGCAATGCAAGGGCAAGCGGCTCGACGTACCCAAGAGCGTCTCGTTTACGATACGTTCTTGAGCAATCCAGTGATGCCAGACGGCTTGGCGTTGTTCTCCGCTTCCCACGCAAGCGGATCGAACATTACAGCAGTCAGCCCAGCGGCCCCAAGCGAAACCACTCTCGACGAAGCATTCGAGTTGATGAGCAAGCAAAAGGGCCTCGGCGGATCGGTATTGAACCTATCGCCAAAGGTGTTGCTGGTTCCTCAAAAGTACGCAGCGACAGCGTCGCGGATTGTAAACAGCCAATCCTTCGCACAGTCGAACGGAAACGAGGGAGTAACCAGCCTCTACGGTATCAACGGCACTCGACCTCTGACCGTTGTTGCTACTGCCTTGCTCGATGCGAACAGTTCCACGAACTGGTATGCAATCGCGGACAATTCGCAAGTCGACACAATGGAACTGACCTTCCTCAGTGGCGAAGAATCCCCAGTCCTGGAAAACGAATGGGACATGAGCCGAGATGTTTACCTCTACAAGATCCGTCAGACGATGGGAACAGCGGTAATCGATCATCGCGGATTCTTCGGTAATCGCACCTAAGCGACTGCCTGATTAACACACGGCCCCGGCTCGATTGGGTTGGGGCCCTTTTTCAAAAGAACAAACAAAGCAAAGGAATTGATAATGAGTGATATTCGAGACTTTCAGATTTTTTACGACGACTTCAACGGAGCGGTCGCAACGCTTCCAACTTCGGCGGATCCGGCAACGCCTTGGCTTGTCGACGACACTTCGTCAAGTGGTGCGCCGGTCTACACCAAGGGCGCTTCGGAACTGACCGTTACTCTCGCGGCAACAAACGAGATCGAGAACGTAGCCCCTCACTTCGGCGACGCATTGGATTTCGATATCGACTTGGTTCAGCGAGTCGAGATGCGAGTGAAGATCGGTGCGGCAACCTTCACCAGCGGTTCCACCTTGGTCTTCGGTGTTGGCTCAGCACGCAACGATACGCCTGACAGCGTCGCGGCTAACGCATGGTTCCGAATGGAAGGCGCGAACAGCACCAGCCTTGTGTACGTCGAGACTGACGACGGGACGCGGGACAACGACGACGTGTCGAGCGGTACGACCTTAGGGACTACGTACAAGGAATTCGTGATTGACTTCACCGGCGGGAAGCCGGACGTCAAGTTCTACATCGACGGACGCCGAGTCGCTACCGGTACGACCTTCGACATGAGCGGTTATAGCTCTGGCTTGCAACCGATCATCCAACTACAGAAGGCCGCGAATACCAACGTGGATTCGGTGGTTGTCGACTACGTCAAGATCACTTGCAAGCGAGCCTAGTAAGTGACATTGCACGACCTGATTAAGCAAGATGCCGAGAGCGTATTTTGCAACGCTGACGACTTCGCCGAATCGATTGTTTACTACAAAAGGAACGGTCGATCCAGGGAGATCAAAGCAGTTGTAACGCGAACAAACGCGGCTGTCTTGCCGGAGGGAAGCGACTTAAATACTCCAGTATTTGAAATCGCAGTACCTAATGATCAGTCGAGCGGAATTGCAAGCGATGAACTAGATTTAGGCGGGGATGAGATTGGACTTTCGCCCCGCGTCGGCCAGCCTGTTTCGCGGCGGTCGATAGTACGATTGCTTGAGCATGATGAAGGGATGTTATTGCTGGAATGCCGCTAGCCATTGTTGAGAAAATTGCCGTTGAGATTTACGACCGGCTTTCGGCTATGGTGGGCGATTCGACTTCGTACCCAACGGACGTTATCGAGGTCGTGAGGCCGACCCGCTTTGCAAACTTCACGCCAAGGGATCGACAGGTAATCATTACCCAAGGAGTGGCAAGCCCGGTTCCTGAGTTTAGTTGCCCAGGTATTCCGCCAGCGGTGGCTATTGCTCAACAGTTCAATATCCGATTGCACGTGATGCCATCGGAGCGAAACACAGACGCAATCGATACGCTACTGAACCAGTTTGCGTCGGATGTTCGTAAGTGTATTTGCCAGCCGGCTTCAAGTTGGCACACCTTCGACGGCAATGCTCTATTCGGCGTATTTGGAAATCAGATCACCTTTACGTCAGATGGAGGGCTTGAGGGTGGCAACTTGCCTCTAATCGTGACTTACCGAGTTTCCGAAGACGATCCTACGGAATTGAGGTAATTGCGATGATAATCAACATTCAGGCACACACAGAAAACGCGATTAGAGCATCCGACCGGGTGACGAACTACGCAGACGGATTAGAGAAGGCTTTCAGCAATCGTCAGGAAGAAGCGATTAAGGAAGTACGAGCGAGGACGCAGCGAGAGATTGCGACTACCTTGGCGATTCAGCGAGCGGAAAAACTCAGAGCCTATTGCGTCGATGAAAGCCTGATCGACAGCACGCTCTCGAAAGAGTCGCTGTTGAAGATCGATGACGCATTGACGGTGCCCCTTAGAGCTTTTCGCGCTCGCCAAACTCCAGAGGGAGTAAGCATCGAAGTAACGAGGGGCATGACGTCGATGGTGTTTGAGGGTGCCTTCGGCCCAGAGATTCAAAAGCTAAACCGAAACATTTACAAGCGAGCTGGAAAGAATCGTTTTCCGATTCGCAAACTGCGAGATTTGCAAGTAAGCAAGATTGACGGCGTGAAAGATGCGTTCGATAGGGGGACGGCTCAAGCCCAGGCGGTTATGACCCGTAAACTCATCGAAGCGAAAAAAGATGCAAACCAAATAATCGGAAGGGACATTTATGCTACTTTTTAAAAAGCGTGTGTTGGGTGCGAAGATCGAAAGCACGGTCGGAACAGCGGAGTCGATTACCGCTTCCGAATGCACGGTCAACGCTTACGACTTGACGATCAACCCTGAATTCGAGTTTCAAGAGCGAGAGGGTCAAGGCGGGTTTGGTCGACTTGCATCTATCCCAGGTGCGAGGATCGGCAGGGCAACGTTTTCCGTAGACCTTGCCTACGATGGGACAGTGATACCAACATGGGCTAGCACCTTCCTTCCAGCGTGCGGGCTTGTGCTTTCATCTACTACCTACTTCCCAAAGACACAAGTACCGGCGAGCGGAAGCGATGTTAAGACGTTGACCATTGCCGGATTCTTCGATGGTGTTCGTCGTCGAATATACGGAGCGGCGGGTAACGCTCGCATCGTCTTGCCTACCGGTCGAATGGGTCGGATTGAATTTGACTTCATGGGCGTCTACGACGACGAATCCGATACCGCAATCCCGTCGAGCATCAACTACGACAACACGCTACCGCTTCGCGTTGCTGGAGGTGCTACGGCGTGGAGTTCGTACAACCTTTGTCTTGAGTCGGCTAATATCGACTTGGGCAATGTGATTGTCGCAAGGGAATGCACTACCACAGCGGCAGGCGTGGATAACTTCGTCATTACCGACCGAAACCCTCGAATCACCGGCAATCCTGAATCGAAGTTGATTGCAACTCAAGGGCGTTATGCACAGTTGCGAGATTCGACCGAAGCAAGCCTATCGTTTACAATCGACGGGCCGTCCAATTCAACCCTTGTAATCACAGTCCCTAAAGCCCAGATCGTTTCAAAACCGATGGGCGAGAGGAATGGTATAATGGTCGATCAATTAGAGTGGCAGGCCAATAAAAATGGCGATACCGCAGACCAAGAGATTTCAATTGCATTCAACCACGCAAGTTAAGCCAATATGCAAGCAAGTACATTCACTGACAAGATCGACGGCGTAGACATTGAGTTTACGCTAAACCGCCTCAAGTTCCGAAGTACCGAGCGAGTCTTAGGACTTGTGAGCGACTTCCGAGATTCAAGCGATCCAAAGAAGCAGATAGCAGCAATCCGAGAAGCGTTTGCAGTTTGCGTCAGCGGGTGGAGTATTGGCGAGCCGTTCGATTCTTGGGATGAAAAACTCGAGATCGTGGACGCGGTGAGGCTTGTTGAAAAGTGCCTTCGAGGTAATTCAGCGAGCGAGGGCGACAGAAAAAAATAAGGATTGCCGCATTTATCAGATGCGGCGAACTTTGCCAGAGTTGCACTCGAACGAATTGCAACAGCGAGCCGACAAGCGAACTACCTTTGCTTGTGCCGTGCCCAAGTTGCGAGGAGTCAGGATGCGACGAATGTAACCAGCGAGGATACTTCGAGTTGATCGGGTGCCCAAAGGATTTTGTAGGGCACAGGATTAGTTCAGCGGTCAACCTTGCTGGATGGGTAGCCAAGGGCATCATGCCGGAGGCTGGCGGTGTTTACGATCAAGATTCGTGGTTTGTGTCGGTTCAGAATACACTCGATGCGGACGTGACCAAGATCGAAGAAGAGAGGCGGAAACGTGGCTGACGTAGAAGTAACACTAGGAGCAAAAAACGAAGCGTCCGCCGTACTTCGTCAATTCTCGGCGGAAGTGACGCAAACCGCTCAGCAAGTCGAATTCTCGATTCGCGGATTGGCTCAATTAGCAGGCGTCACGGCGGCGGTTATTGGAGTGGTAGAAGCGGGCCGGGCCATCGCTGGATTCGCTTCGTCGTCGGTCACGGCTTTCGACCAACTCAACAGGTCGGCGGTGAAGTTATCCGAGACGATAAAATTGATACCGGGATCCGGCCAAGCAGCGGCGAGCGAACTTCAAAAGACAGCCAATTCACTTGAGCGCATAACCAACATTGACGCGGCTAAGATCATGGATCAAATGTCGCAAGCACTTCGCAGAGGTGCGGGCGTCGATGCCGTTGAGGACATGACAGAAGCAGCGGTCGGACTATCGAGAGTCTTTGACCGCGATCTATCTTCGGCAATGCGAATGGTCGAGGATGCCGCTAATGGAAACTTCGCGGCGTTCGAGGGATTGATACCGCAGATAGCAACGATGGCAACCACCGAGGAAAAGCTAGCGGCGGTCAGTCAACTTGCTACCCAAGGCTTCATCAATAAAGCCAATTCAGCAAAGGATGCTGCGGAGGCTAGCGATGCACTGCGAATTGCATCGAACAACCTCTACGAGTCTTTCGGTTCACTACTCGCACCGATTCGAGACGTCGTGTACCGTGGTTTCGCGGTTGCCTTTGAGTTTATCCAGTCCTCTATGATTCCAGCCCTTGAGGATTTCCAAGGGTACGCAAAGCAGCTTGTTGATTCGATGCAAGGCGTTGGACAGTCAGTCGCGGAAGGGTTCGTTACCGGGTTCACGGCGGCAGAGATTGCGGTGTTTCGCTTTGAGGGTGTAATGGAGTCGGTATCGGCCTCTATCCTTCTAAGCGTCAACAGGCTTGTAAACGATTCCGTTTTCGCGTTCCAAGAGATGGCGGTGCAAGCGTCTTGGCTTGTCGAGAATATCGGAGCTATTACGGCAGTTGTGGCAATGGGCAAAACAACCTTTGCCGAAGCATTCCAGGACATGCCAGATTTCGGCGAGAGGGCTTTAACCGAAACCGAGCGTAGTTTGCAAGCGATCCTCGATGAATCGGTCTTAGGACTTACGGAAGACTTCGGCGGCAAGTTACGCGAAAGACTCGCATCGCTACGGGAATCGCTCAATCTCGACGTCGATATCAACCTAAGGCCAAGAACCCAAGGCGGGTCGGCAAACTCTTTACAGCAACAATTGAGGGCTTTGCAGGGCTTTGAGTCGCGTGTATTGGTTCGCGGTCAGACGGATAGCCCGATTGCTAAGCTTGTTGAGAACACAGCGAAGCAGGTCACGGAGCAACAAAAGACAAACACGCTACTGCAGGGCGTCAATGTTTCTCCGAGCGACGAGCTTAGAATCGAGGTAATCAAGTGAGCGATAAGATAATCTCGGTTACTCCAATGTGGTCACGCGTCAACGGCGACTTTCGCTTAGTCGACAAGTTCCGAAAAGGTGAAGCCAAGTTTGAATCCGCCTATCAGGTGTTCACCAAACCGGAAGCGGAATTTGACGATGTGATTCAGGCGAGCGGAATACCGGCGGCAGGATCGGCGTATTCACTCGCCTATCCCTACGTATTCGCAGATCAAGCGATACCCGTCAGGATTAGCCCGGTATACTGGATTGTCACGGTTAACTACCAAGGCGAGATCAAGATCGGGCCTAGCAATCAATCGCAGAGCCCATTGCTTGCACCGCCTAAGATTGACTGGGATGACGTTGAAACCGAAGAAGAGATCGACGAAGACTACGATGGGAATCCGATTGTCACGAAGAACAACGAGCCAATACAGGGCATCCGGCGATTGTTCGCAGATCAGACGGTTACGATCCGCAAGAATATGCTGTTGTTCAATCCGTACGTTCAAGCCCTTTACCGCGAATCGGTCAATTCCGACTTATTTTTAGGATGGCCTCCTGGGACTGGGAAGATGCAAAAGTTGCAAGGCGTCAGCATCAAGGATTCGACGGTCGGCGGCGGTGGTTATTGGGAAGTTACAGCCCAAGTGCAATTCCGTTTTCCGTATCGCACGACCCCCGATAAGGCATGGTATAAACGAGTCCGGCACGAAGGATTCTACAAGCGAGTTGACTTGGCGGGGCCAGCGGCACCAGGACAACTTGACTACCAGATCATTCGTGCGATGCGAAATGGAGAGCCTACGACGCGGCCAGTATTGCTAGATGCCGAAGGCTACCAGATACCAGACGTTGAGCCCCCAAATACAGTTCAAGCCCACTGGCTAGAATTCAAACTTTACAACCCATTACCTTACGGAGCATTAGGGCTACTTTCATGACAACGATTCCAGATACAACGATCATCCTCCCTCCAGAGGTAATCACCAACTACACCATCGCGGGAAATGCCGATATTGCCTATACAAAGATGGCACAGCGGGTACTTGCTGAATCGGTTGTTCCGGTCCACTCTTTCAGAGTATGGGACGCGGTCGCATCGAATCCGGTTTCGTCAGCGGCCAGCGATGACTTAGGTCTAGTAACCGGGACTTGGGGCACCAATCCGGTTCGCATCACAGCCGGGGACGTTAAAGCATCGGGAAGCGTGACGCGTCGAGTCTATTTCAGCGTGCCGATTCCGGCTAACTACGAAGACGGTCAGACGATTCAAGTTCGCATCCGTGCGAAGATGGAGACAACGGTTGCCGATACCAGTTGCACAATCGACCTAGAAGCGTACGTTGGCTCAAGCGGTACGTTGTCGAGCGACTTGGTTACGACTCCAGCAACCTCGATGAATTCGCTGTCAGCGGCTAACTACGACTTCACGATCAACGCAACGGGCGTAGATCCAGGACAGTTGCTCGAATGCCGCTTAACCATCGCCAGCAACGATGCGGCAACCGGTACGGCGGTCATTCCAGCGGTCTATAAAGTGTCGCTATTGTGCGACACAAGGGGCTAAGCGATGGTAACGCAGATCGGAGCGTACACGCCAGAACGGGCGAAACGAATTTGGGACGCGGTGCAAGCCTTCGAGAAGATGGGCACCCGTCCCGAAAAGGTAGTTACACCATACACGCCGACTCCGATCTACTTTATCAATAAGTCATCCGAGACAATCCCTTCATATGGTTGTATTCAGATGATTGGAGCGTCGGAGATCGACGGAACGACCTATATCGAAGTGGATCGACCATTCGACTACAGCGAATCCGTTATGGGGCCTTTTCTGCTAAATGGTTCCGGAGAAGTCCCGACGAATAATATCGGAATGGCTCAATGGGGGCCGGTGTTCAGGGCTAAGAAGGATTCATCGACATACGCGACGGGTACGCGGATGGGTCCGGTCGCATCCTCGTTTGACCTGTCGAAAGGTTGCCTGTTTACGTACATCGGAGACGATGAACAAGAAGATGATTTAATCAAGATCATCGCTTGTGAAACGCCCCTATTAGCAATCGCGGGAAGCGGCGGAATAGCGGCTAACTCAAGCGGGACGGTTACAGCGAAGCAACCGGCAGCAGGCAACTGGACGAGCGGAAGCGTGACGTATACGGCGTGGGCACCAACGGCAACTCCGATTGCGGCTAATGCTACAGTGATGATATTCCCGGTTGATGCAAAATGGGTAGCGGTGGAGATTTGCTAGATGGGCTGTTTTGGCAAGTGCGGTTGTGCTGAATGCTGCTTATCCGAAGAGGATATGTCCGACATTGCGTCGAGTGTCAGAGTGCAGCATCCACGTTACGATTCGACCGTTACTTTCGATCATTCCGATTGCTGTAATACCGCCCAAGCAGGCGATACACTCGGCGGGTTTTCGTACTACTGCGTGACCACGAACACGCTGACAACCAACGAATCAATTTCGATTGCTTCGCTGATGTATAAAACGAAAAAGGTATCGGCGTCTCCACCAATAACAACATGCGAAGAACCTGACTATCCGCTGGTCGACTTCGGCGAGGTTTGCAGCGATGTTGTTACGTGCGGCAACGCAACGAAGACTTATAACGAAGTGCGAAAGGTTGCCGGGTTCGTTGCGTGGACTTACGGCCGTACACGGGTTAGCGTCATTAAGCGGCTTGTAGTTTGCAGTGAAGGTGCTGAGCCGGTTTGCAAGTTTATCGTAGAGTGTGCCGTTGAGGTCATCTATCAACTCGGTGCCTTAGAGAAGGTGGCGACAACAAAGAACTCTACGCTGTCGAATCAAAGCGATTGTTGCACGCTAGGACAGGGCTACGACAACAACAGCGGGTTCCCGCCCTTGCTCATCCCCAACAACGATACATGCTCTTGGAGTCAAACGGAAACCGGGCCAACGTTCGACTGCTCTATCGATGCGGATGATGCGGTATGGGGCAATCTAGCAACGGTATGGATTCGCAAAATTCGCGTTTACGATACCGCTGGCGATATCCCAAGTTCAATCACGTTTAGCAACGGCGATTCAACTACGTGCGTTTACGAGCCTTGCCAAGAGAGCGAAGGCGATCTTTGCATTGCGATTGGTGGCGATTCAGTCGCGGCGAACACTGGCGGAAATATCGTCAACGTTGTGAACACCACAAGTTGCGGGTATTGCTTTAGCTTTGGTAGAGAGTGCGGTGACTGCCCAGAATCAATTGGGAATTACTGCTCATGCGAACCGAATGACAATCGCATCGATTCAAATAATGGCATTGCGTTTGGGTTTGATTCGTTTTCGTATGTCAACAACGCTTGGAAAGTCGATAACTCTGTATGTCACACAATCGACCTTGATAACATCGGAGCGTTCAGGTGGTTTGCAGATTGCACCGACTGCATCGACCATCCCTTGGGATATCCCGGTGTTGGCGTACCAGAGGAAGAGCGTAACGACTGTAATTGGTGGGATTGCTATCGATGCGTCGACGGATGGGATCCGGTTATCGACGTTCACCAACAGAAGCAAAGTAACGTTACCGCGTACACTTTCTACAGCACGTCGGTGCCATACGCGGAACTTTACTGCATCCCGTTTCCAAACGTCACGATAACACTCAACCCATAATCAAATGATTGTTGCATTTAAGCCGCTAGAATCGCTCGGCACGCAGACACAAGAACAGCGGGCGGAAACCGTTGTGCCTAAAGTCCAACAAGTCGACTACAACGCACGTATTGAGGAACGCAAGGCTAAGCAAGGTCGCTTCGCATGGTCTAAGAAGCACGGCTACCTAGGATGCGATCCGCAATGGCATGAACTCTGGGTGTTACTCATCCCCGCTTTTGGATGCAGTTGCAAGCAAGACTTTGCGGACTACTGCAAAGACAACCCACCCGACTTCTCTTCCCCAGACGCCTATTGGCTTTGGGGTGTACAATTGCACAACTGGGTTAATCGCAAACTTGGGAAAGCCGAGTTGACCGTTGATGAGGCATTAGCAACCTGGAGGCGGAACGATGGCGAGAAGCAAGGCGAGGGAATGGGCGGAAGCGTTATGCGGCAAGTTCCCAGAGACGGCGAATTTGACACTAGCGAAGCGACTAGCGAAGGAGCATCCCGAAGCGTTTAGCGTTGAGTCGGCTAGATCACTAATCAGACTCATTCGAGGTGCAACCGGCAAGCGTATGAAGGCTTGGGCTACTCAGCCAAGAGACAAGGGCACAGCCGGACAATTACCGCCAATGCCGCCATCATTGGCAGAGCCTTGGAAGACGTTTGACATTAAGGGCAAGATGCGATGCGGCATCATTTCAGACTTGCATCTACCCTATCACAGCGACGTAGCGATTGAAACCGCGTTGAGTTGGCTTGCAAAAAAGAAGATTGACACGCTATTGATAAATGGGGACGCGGCAGATTTCTACGCGGCCAGCAAGTGGGACAAAAGCCCAGAGCGCGTCGGCATGAAACGCGAACTAGAAATGGTTGACCAATCTCTAACGCACATCCGCAAGCGATTTCCCAAGGTTCGCATCGTCTACAAAGCCGGAAACCATGAAGAGCGATGGAACAAGTTTGTTTGGGCCAAAGCCCCTGAGATATGGGACTTGAATCCTTTGCAACTCCCCGAACTCTTGCAACTCAATAAGCATGGTATCGAGTGGGTTGAAGACCAACGGCCAATCATGCTAGGCAAGTTGCCGATACTTCACGGTCACGAACTACCCAAGGGCATTGCATCGCCTGTAAACGCGGCTAGAGGTGCATGGATGCGTACAAAGCATACTGTACTTGTTGGGCACTCGCATCAGACCAGCGGACACTGCGAGCCGAACATGTTCCACGATGAGTGCTTTGTGTGGTCGACGGGTTGCTTGTGCGACCTCAACGCCGAATACGCACGGATCAACCGGTGGAATCACGGCTTCGCATACGTTGAAACAACGGCCAGCGGTGACTTCGACGTGACGAACTTACGCATCGCCGAAGGCGGCATCGTGCGAGGTGGCTAAATGCCTAAAGACCTGTTTTGCGAACTACGCGACGCACTCAAAGCAGAACACCCTACGCTTGCTATATCGGTGCGTAGGTGTCGAGTTCCAAGCAGCGTTTGCGGCTATTGTCGGCGAATGCCGGATCACTTTTTAATTCGCATCTCTTCGACGTTGACGGAGCAAGAGCAGCTAGACACGCTAATTCACGAAATCGCTCATGCCGCAAGCTGGATCGAGTGGGAGAACACGCAACAACACGGGCCGTTGTGGGGGCTGGAGTATTCAAAAGCGTACCGCGTCTACGAAAAAATCGTATCGGCGGAATAAATTTTTCCCTGTGTTTTCATTGGTCAATCGCACTTTTTGACCGAAAACTACTAATTTTATAAATTAGTAGTCTTGAAACCTTCGGCGGTTGCCGATAGTATTCTTGCATCAGAAGCAAGTCGCTTCTAAGTTTTCTTCACAAGGGTTAAGCAAATGGCAACTACAACACAAAAGCGAGCAACAAAGGGCGGCGAGTTTGGAGCGAACGGCGAGTGGTATGAAGGTGGCAAGTTCATCAATACCGTCGAGCAAAATGCCAAGCGTCACGGATCACGCCCAAAGCAAGCAGGAAAGCAAGAGATTGCACCTTACCAATGGGAAGTGAGCCCGAACGGATCGATGAGCCTCTACCGCCAGTTTGCTGGAGCATGGGGACGGATCGAGAACGGTGTAGCGGTCTTCTCCTACGGAAGCGATACCGAGCGACTCGATCACGTTTTGGCCTACTGTGGCAAGACGAAGGCACAAGCTCAAGCAATGCTCGACCGCTGGAACAATGGCGAGCGATGGCTATAGTGGGGTGAGCCCTTTACCGGGATGGGCTCCGGTTTTCTTCTTTAGAGTTGAAGGTGAGACAAATGACAGACGATCAAGTTCAGGCTAGTTTTGTGTTGGGTTCAGATGGAAAAATCTACGTGCAAGTCCCTTCGGATAATCAATGGGGCTTCGATATTTGCGACGACGATCAAGCGTGGGCCGGTGGCGTAGGTTCAGGCTTGGCGTCTTGGAGGTTGCTTGTGAATGACGATCCAAGGATTGCTGACGACGACCGGACCCGGATCGGTTGGATTCTTGCGGAATTTTATTCCTCGCAGCTCGGTTGCAAAATTATTTCGTAGTGTTTTCCCTGGCAAAACACTACTTTCCGATCAAAACTTGGAATTTTATAAATTAGTAGTCTTGCGGCGGTTTTTAATTGCCGATATTCTCTGTACATCGCTAGCACGTGCTAGCAAGTTTCTCAAGTAAAGGGTTAAGCAGATGAAGATCACAACAGCAGATTTCAACGCAGCAAAGAAGCAAGTTAAGACGGTGGGTGTTGCTGACACTAGTCTCGCACACAGAGTAGCAATCGAAGTTTTGACAGTCCGTTGCCCACAAGCATCTGCTGAATTGATTGGAGATATGGCTTGGCAAGTTGTGCTGTCAGCACGTTAACCAACTGACGAGCCGGGAACGGCGAAACCGCTTCGGCGGTCTTGGTTTTAGTCTTTAGTTTTACGGGAGATAGAGCGATGAAATTTGAATTGGTGTTTTTTGGCGGAGTTTCGGTCAAGTACAAACGCAATCACGCAACGCTTGAGTCAGCACGGGCCGAAGCGAAGCGAGTCCAACGCAAAATCAATGCGGCCGCACATCCTGCGATTGTTCGCGGGCCTGGACTCGGTGCAGATGGGGTGAGGGCGTAATGACCATACACGACCACTACAACGCACAAATCAACACGGCCAGCATGCTACTCGATGCAATCGCTCAGCAACTAGACCTGATGCCGGACCCGTCTCAGGGCGATCACGTAGGACACGCCCATTTAGGCAAGATGATTGAGTTGAGTTTGACGCTTAGCAGAGCGTCGCACGATTTGCACAAGTTTCTGGATTTTATTAGGAGGGACGGGAAAGATGAAAGTTAGAGTCGAATACTGCCCCGCAGTCGTAGGCCATGATCCGGAATCATTTTACGATGCTGTTGAGTTCGACACAGGTCGAGTCGAAAGCCCAGGGGAGTGGGCGGATGCTGTGCTGGCTTTTGTCCGCCCAGCGTTGTACACAAATAAGTCGATTTTGCTTGAGGCGTTGTGTTTAGCAAGCGAGACTGGGGATTTGGGTGGTTTTTTTGTTCGAGACAAAAGAGAAGAAGTCTTGTGGTTGATTGAGTGGCTGCAGGATGGTATCGCCCGTTGCGACAAACTATTCTCTGACGAGTCGTGTCAAGCAGATTCAAGCAATCAAGAGGTGAAAGATGAGTAGCGAAGGTTTCAAAAATGTTCCCGGCGTGCCGGATGGCTGGGAGTTGGTTCACGCAAACAGGATTGCGGAGGCTGGCGAGTATGTGCTAGATAGCAGCGGCGTGCCCATGCTTTTTAACAGGCAGTCAGTTTTGTTTTTCCCCATCATCCGCAAGATCGAGACTCCGAAGCAGTACCGAGCGTTTGCAAATGGTGCGGAATACATGGCAAGCCCTCGGAGAGGTGTTGCAGCGGACTGGAAAACGGACGAAAGCGATGCGGGATTTTTCGCTGTTGTTTCTGTAAACGCTTCTTTTGTTTGGGTTGCGTTTGGTGATGTAATTAAGCGATTTGACTGGCAGAAGGCTTTTGAGAAACTTGTGTGCAGGCACGCTGATGGTTCTGCATCGCCCTTCGGCGTGGAGGTGACAGAGTGAGTAAAGACGCATCCACGTACGACCATTTCCTCGAAGTCGCGGCGGGCCTTGCGAGAATCGCCGAGCATATCCATCCATTGCAGCAAGCATTGAGACGCGACGAGGCGGAAATTGAGCGATTGCGAAACGAAGTGAAGCGACTCGAAGCGGAACTTGAGAAAGTTGAAGATCAATATTTCCGACTTGAAAGGAGCCTAATGTGACCGACACGGCACGACTAGACACAACGCAGCCATCCGCATGGGTGCAAGCGATCCGCAAAGCAGCGTCACTCGAAGGCGTGACGCTCAGTGAGTTTGTCGGTGAGGCTTGCCTAGATCGAGCGGCTCGCGTTACAGGCGAGAAGACTAAAGACCTACGCAAGCAACTTGGCGAACGCGTCCGGCGAGGTGAGCGATGAAGCTATATCAGCCAGTGGAGTTGTACTTTGTGCGATACCTACGCAATGGTGACGACACAATCACATCGACGCGAACGATTGCAACTGGCATCCCTGCGGGGATGACGGCGGGAGAGATGACAACGTTTGTCGAAATCAAGTATCGCGAAGTGTTCGCGGACGGTTTCGAGTTTGAAGATATTGAGTTTTTGGAGGTTTGACATGGCCTTAATTGCCCTAATTGCCGGTTGTTTTGGTCTAGGTTTCGCTGCTGGTGTCGCGGCGATCTTGTTTGCTGGTGTAACGCATTGCGACGATTGCGAATGATCATGGACGTAAAGTATTTTCAGACTCGACAGATTGGAATTTTTCCGGTCGATGCGATTATTGAGGGCGTCGGGAAACAAGCGTTTGCCGACCTTTTGATGCAACATGGCAGAGTTTTTGTTTTGCAAGTGCTTGAGTATGACCACGAGTCTAATCGTGTAAGTATCAGGCTCAAGCCCGGCAATGGAATGGTTCCAGTAGTTGCAATGGAAGAGGCTTCCGGCGTGAAGGATTGCGAGTAATCATGGCTGACAAACTTTGCGACAGATGCGGAGTTAAGCCAAGGGTCCGCGACGAGAAGTATTGCCCCAATTGCAAGTTCGCTGTCCTAAGGCAACTTGCAAAGGAAGGCTACCTGGAAGAATCGAAAGAGATTCGCAGGTCTTGGAATAAAGGAATGAGGGATCGCAAGTGCTTGCCAATGCACGCAGACTTGCGAACGCAGGATGAGAAGGATTTCGACGACGATGAGCTTGATGCTACATGACCTTTGCGAGCTTGGCACTGTGCTAAGCGTGGTCGGGTTTGTTTTATGGTTTTTGATGGGAGGTGAGTGAGATGAACATCTTGAAAGTGTTCGAGGACTTTCGCCAGTTACCAACTGGCGATCAAGCAAAGATTGTCGAGTGGTACAATTTGCAACGCGGCGGAGATCCGTCAAGAGTCTGGGGGCGGAGCAATGCGCCGAAGGTTTCGGCATTAAAGCCTGATGGTTACGCACCTCGCAAGTTTACCGAAGAGCAAATTAACTTCATCGATTTCTTTCTACACGATGGAATGAAAGGCGTCGAGATTGCCAAGTCTTGCATGGCAAATTGGCCTAACGAGCGAAGTTACGATGCTTGGTTGACAACTGTAAATAAGCGGAAGCGAGATATGAAAGAGAAGGTGCAAGCGTGAACTACTACGAGATCGACGCACTAAGCAACAGTTCGCTCTCAGTCCTTGCGAAGAGTCCTCAAAGTTTTCACGCTCAATACGTCGCAAAGACGATGAAGGGCGAAGAGACTGAGGCAATGGCCCTTGGTTCAGCGGTGCACATGCTCGCACTAGAGCCGCAGCGATTCGAGCAAGAGTACGACGTACACGAAGGGCCGATTAACGCGAAAACTGGGAAGTGCTACGGACGCGATACCAAAGCATTCGAGGAGTGGCTTACCACGATTGACCCGTCCTTCAAGTGGATCATGCGAGACGAGCTCGACGAGGTCAAGAAGATTGCGACGGCGTTTCAGTCTCACGCAACGATTGCCGACCTGATGGGGCACGACTGCGACTTTGAGCGACCGTACTCGATGACTTGGCGGCATGATGACGGATGGACTACTTCGCTAAAGTGCAAGCCCGATTGCGTGATTGTAGGCCAGTCAGTTATCCTCGACCTCAAGACAACGCAAGACGCAAGCCCATCGAAATGGCAGTGGTCAGCGTTGGATTTTGGGTATCACCGTCAAGCCGCGATCTACCTAGATACCTTAGAGGCAATGTACTCCAAGCCGTTTCGGTTTTTGTTTGGCGTTGTCAGCAAAAAGGAGCCGTACGAAGTCGCGGTTTACAAGCTGAGCGAAGACGATCTCGATAGAGGTCGTGACGAGTACCATGCACTAATAGCAGAGTACCGGCGAAGGGTCGAGGAGAATGATTGGCTTGCTGAGTGGCAAGTCGGCGAGGTTGAATTGTGTTTACCGTTTAGGAGGCGTGGACAGTGAGCGAGAAGACAGAACAGCAAACAGAAGCGGCGGTAGTTGAGCCACCGAAGGAAATTGCGAAGCGGCAAAGCCCGGCGCAAAAATTCCGAATGCAGGTTTACCAAACAGCGGGTAGCCTCTTGTCAAGTTGGGTCGGTGATGACAAGGCAAGAGAGGCGGCAGGGCGTCTTAGTGTTGCATTGGCGGCATCGGCATCATCTGCCCGCAAACCGGACGACTTCTTTGACTGCACGCCTGAGAGCGTTGCCAGGGTGATTGCAACGAGTGCCCTGACTGGTATCATGCCGTCGACAGGTGCAGCAAGCCTTGCGTATGCAATCCCGCGAAGACCTCGCAAGGGTGAACAGCCACAACTCCAGTACATGCTAAGCCATCGCGGTATTAACGCATTGGCGAACCGTGCAGGTTTGCACATGCTCGCAATACCGATTAGTTACAGCGATGAGATCGAGGTTGCTGAGAGTGGCGAAGTCAAAGTTAAGTCGATTGACATTGACAATCCGCCAATGCGAGAGGATGAATTGCGGGGCGTCTTGGTGCAGGTCAAGCGAATGAGCAACGGAGCGATTGTTGCGACTGGATGGGTAGCGAAGAAACTCATCTTGGAGCGGCGGCAAGGATCGGATGGTTACAAGTTCGCAGAGCAAAACGAGTACGCAAAAGATAGCGATCCTTGGCACAAGTGGTTTGTTGAAATGGCGATGAAGACAGCAATGCACTACGCGATCAGTCGCGGTTGGTGCGTGATCGATGATACCGAAGCAGTTCGAGCGTTGTCCGCCGATGTTGCCGATGACATTATCGACGCTGAATCAACTCCAGTTAAACGCGTCGGCGGTATTGTCGAGGCAATGCGAAAAGAGTTTGAGTAGCTGCGAAAGCAGTAGAAGCGGCAACCGCTAAGTGTTGCTAGGATCGGCGGCGTGGACAGAGACACGCAAGCTAGGAAAGGCCCATGATGGCGTGGACGCAACACGACAGGGCAGCGGAAGGCGAAATCCCCGCATGCGTAGCAGGTGCGATTCCTGCCCGATCCTTTGGAGGCATAGCAAGATGCGAATTGTTCTATTGTTGGCTTGTTTGGTAGGATGCCAAGCAAAGCCGGTTCGTTATGAGTTAATGGAGGTTAAGTATGAAAGTCACAGTCCAGCGTTTACCGTTTCTCAAGTCGCTCGAAATCGCGGCTTCGATTGTCGGCACCAAGCCACAAAACGAGGTGTTGAGGTACGTCAAGTTTACTTGCGAAGGTGTAAAGAACATGCAGGCGACTGACAATGAACTGTCAATCGTTTGCAATGTCGCGGATGCGGTGCAATATGTTTCGAGCCCAGGCAAAGCTCTGCTACTTCCCGCGAAGGTAATCCCGATCCTAAAGGATTGCGGCGGCGAATCGGTTGATGTCGAGGTGGATACGCAATTGCGGATCACAACGCAATCGGGCGGCTTTACGTTGTCGATGCCGAATCCTGATGAGTTTCCATCGGTCAAGATTGACGCGGCGGAAGGTGCGGCAGGTGTACCGGGCGTTGCCCTTGCGGATGCGATCCGTCAAACGATCTACGCAACGGATTTAACCTCGACGCGGTATCAACTCGGTGGCGTTTACTTTGACATTGGCGAGCGTTTGACTTGCGTCGCGACTGACGGGCGTAGGCTTGCTGTCTCATCTTGCCAACTAGCGGGGCAGGTAGCAGCGGTCAGCGGTATTGTTCCTATTCGCCCACTACAGGCCGTTAGCCGCATCATAGCGGCGGAAGGATGCGGAGTTGATGTAATGATCGACAACCGGTCAGCGGTGTTCGTATGCGGCGATGTTTCGCTACAGACGCGATTGGTCGAAGGGCGTTATCCTGATTGGCGGAAGGTGGTGCCGTCAACCGAAGGAGCGTCAACGCTTCGTTGCGATGCGGAGAAGTTTCTATCGGTGGTACGTCAAGCGGCAATCGTCAACGATCAGGACAGCCGTGGTATCGACTTGGTTATCGCATCCGGTGAACTGACCGCGACTGCGAAAACAGCCGAGATTGGAGCCTCTAGCGTGGTTATGGGATGCGAGGCGGATGAGCCAGCGAAACTTACGGTGGATCATACGTATCTTGCCGACTTCCTTCGTTCGCTCGGCAAGGAGCAAACGGTCGAAGTTCGGTACAAGCAATCAGGCGATCCGGTTGTACTTACTTCTGGTGATGTTGTTGGGGTTATCATGCCGATGGCGAGGGTGTAGAGATGAATGATACGTTGATTAACCTGGAGTCTGCTTACAAGACAAGAGGCGGGCAGGATGTGCGAATATACGCAATCGACGGCATAGTAGAGCGTTGCGTTCATGGCTCTGTGTTTCTCGAAGGTGGGTGGGTTGCTGCTGTATGGACGGCTGACGGGTTCCATCGTCCATCCAAAACACAAGACGCATTCGACCTCATCGAAGTCAAGCCGCGAATAAAGATCGAGCGGTGGGCCTTGGTCGAACGTAACGGGGGTTATTCGCTATGGCTTGACAAGCCCAGCAAGGCGTCAACCGTCGATGCGTTTGGCATTACCCGCATCGCATTTGAAGTCGAGGAAGGCGAGGGGCTCGAAGATGGAAGCAACTAGCGACAAAAAGCGAATCACAGTTACTCGATGGATTGTGGTTTAGCCAAGAGAAGGGTCTGCAATGTTCGCCAGCGAGCCCGATCCGGTAGACCTCGGCGGAGCGTTTGCGATCAAGGAGATAACGATTGAAGTCGAGGAAGGCGAGGGACTCGATGCGGTGTAGATGCTGCGAAAAGATACTTTCACCATCGTATATTAAAAGCGGTGACAAGCATTGCAGCGCATGCTCTAGGGCAATCGCTGCGGGGTCAAGTTATTCCGAGGTTGTTTCGGAGATGGCCGAGATTGCGAAGGATCGAGGTGTTACACTTCGACTCGAACGCTTGGCGGATCGGCACAGGAACGAAGAGATGCTTCCATGTCACCGCATCGGGCGACGCAACTCAACAAAGTACGCAACGGCATTCGGCCAATGCGTCAAAGACTTAACAACGAAGGCGAATATCAAAATGCTAAATGGTGGTGCAGTACATGCAACATTCCGCTAACCAAGAAGCGGTGCCTACGGTGCGAACTCGCTGCGAGCAGAGCATAGTCGAGGAGTTCCGCGAACGGGTTGCTATGATGATTTACGACGGCTGCTTGAGTGAGTTTGATGCAACTCGGTCTGCGTATTTCGAAGTAAGACGAGCAGAGGGCAGCGTGCCAACTGCGGTCAATGAAGAGTGGAAACGAGTAGGGAGGTTAACGCAATGAGCATAGATGCCAAAGCAAACAATCCAACATCTTCGGAAAGTTGCAAGGTGTGTGCTTGCAGAGCAACGGATGGTGAGTTGATGCAACTGCAAAACGGTCAAGCGATCAGAGTTACCGCGAAAGGCTTTGAGGTGGGGTAATGGATGCTGAAAAATTACGACAGGTATTATCCGCTCATGCTCAGTGGCTAAATGGCGAAGGCGGAAGTCGTGCCGACTTACACGGTGCCGACTTGCAAAATGCCAACTTGCACGGTGCCAACTTGCACGATGCCGACTTGCGCGGTGCCAACTTGCACGGTGCCAACTTGCTCGGCGCCAACTTGCTCGGCGCCAACTTGCACGGTGCCAACTTGCACGATGCCGACTTGCGCGGTGCCGATTTGCGATATGCCAGCATCTCATACGCAGCTATAGACTCGCCTATTTGCCGCATGGACTTTGGAGGGTGGTCTATTTGCATCACGCCGGAAAAGACTTCCATCGGATGCCAGACGCACCCTAACGATCAGTGGCTGTCGTGGACTGACGACTGCGCCGATATCAAGCGGATGCACGCCAACGCTGCGGCGTGGTGGTCTACGCACGGAGAAGCGGTCAAGGCTGCTATCCGGTGCGTAATGGCGAAGGCGAAAGGTGCTGAGGTGCAATCATGACCAACAACGAACAGTCCGCAGCCCATCGCATCCTGCAAAAGCATGGCATCGAACACCAACTGCAAGGGCATCGCTTGCCATTAACTAGCGATGAGTTTGCAATCGGTATCGATGGCGGATGGTATCAAGACTTCGATGACATTCGCAAGCACGTTCGACGCGTTGCCAATAACCACAGAGACGCGGAGATTGACTTGCGTTCGTGGCAAGTAGCCACCGAGATTGCCGAAGCGGTAAGGAGGGATGCGAATGCCAATAAGCCGTGAACGACTGATTGAGATTGAACAACATGCTAGACGCTTCGGACCGGCAAATTGCTGGACGGGAACTAGCGGTACACTCTCGGCAATGATAATCGAGTTGCTGAGGGAGATTGAGACACTACAAGCCGACAAGCAAACGGGCAACGGTTGCTCTAAGGGAGTCGGCACAATGGAGGTTGACAGAGATGGACTACGAAGAGTTTATACGGTCGAAGTCGCAATGGAACAGCCGTTGCGGCGTTGACCCTGGAGAGTTGCCGGGTTGGTTATACGACTTTCAAGCGTATCTCGTTGAGTGGGCGTTAAGTCAAGGCCGAGCGGCTATCTTTGCGGATTGCGGCATGGGCAAGACTGCAATGCAACTAGCATGGGCTCAGCGGATTATCGAGGTGACAAACAAGCCTGTTTTGATCGTTACCCCTATTGCCGTTGGTGCCCAAACAATCCAAGAGGCAGAGCGGTTCGGTATTACTGCGAAGCGATCCCGCGATGGTTCTTGTAGTGGCGAGCGTTGCGTATGGGTTACGAACTACGAGCAGCTTCACAAACTTGAACCTTCGATTTTTTCTGGTGTTGTGTGCGATGAATCGTCGGCTATCAAGGACTTCAAGAGCGAGCGAAAAGCGGTCGTCGTGGAGTTCATGCGGACGGTTCAGTATCGCTTGCTATGCACCGCAACAGCGGCCCCGAATGACTTTTGGGAATTGGGAACGTCTAGCGAGGCATTGGGGTTGCTTGGATTCCGCGACATGATTACCAAGTTTTTCAAGCAGGAAACCAGCAAGGATCATCACGGATGGGGTCGAACGAAGTACCGCTTTCGTGGACATGCCGAGCAACCTTTTTGGTCTTGGGTTTGTTCATGGGCTAGGTCGATTCAAAATCCAGAGGATGTTGGATTCGACGGCTCTCGTTTTGTGTTGCCGCAACTGATCGAGGTTGAGCATGTTGTAAACTCGGCAAGGTTGCGAGATGGTTTCCTCTTCTCGCTTCCAGCCCGCGACATGCAGGAGGAACGCGAAGAGAGACGGCGAACAATGCCTGAGCGTTGCGAGATGGCAGCAAGCCTAGTCCATCAACACGAAGGGGCGTCGGTTCTTTGGTGCGAGCTTAACGACGAAGGAGATATGCTGGAGAAGTTGGTCGCGGATTCAGTCCAGGTCAAAGGATCAACCAGCGACGACGAAAAGGAAGAGGCGTTAATTGGTTTTTCAAATGGCGAAATCAAGCGGCTAATCATTAAGCCGAAGATTGGAGCGTGGGGTCTTAACTGGCAGCACTGCCATAACGTAACCATGTTTCCTTCGCACTCGTTCGAGCAATACTATCAAGCGGTCAGGAGGTGCTACCGATTCGGACAGACAAAAGACGTTACAGTAAACATCATCGCAAGCGAAGGCGAGCGGGGTGTTGTTAAGAACTTGCATCGAAAGCAAGAGCAATCGAAAAAGATGTTTCGTGAGCTTTGTAAGCACATGAACGACGCAATGCACATCGTTACCCAAGATTATTTCCCAGAGAAAGAAAAGTTACCAACATGGCTATGAAAATAATTACTATGGGCGTGCGTGATTTCATCGCACTACCAGACAATCCTCGCCAGAGAGATACCGCCAGGCACGCAGCAAAGGCCGTAAAGTCTCACCTGAAGTATCCAAGCGATACTCAGTACGTAGTTGCGGTTGCTTGCATCAATGGCGTTCCAGTTTGCAAACTTGACGGACATACACGAGCCTACCTTTGGGAGTCTGGTGATTTGGAGCTAGTCACTGATGAAGTTACCGTTCAGGCGTACGAAGTTTTGTCGATGGCTGAGGCTTGCGAGATTTACACTCACTTCGATAGCTCTTCGGCAGTCGAAGGTAGTGTAGATAAGCTTTCGGGTGCTTGTCGCCAGTCTGGGCTGATACTCAGGAGCAGCTTGCTTTCGGATTATCAGTTCAACACAGCCCTAAAAGTGGCTCATGCCTTGGGCGCTATGGGCGGTGCGAATGAGTATCGCATTGTTCCGATATGGTCACCAGCGATAGCCGAGGTTGATTCTTGGGGACTTCCTAAGTCGAAATTTAAGGGCAGCGGATTGGTTTCGCTGATGTTTATTGTTGCTGGGTCTACGGAGATTGATTCATCCATCGCAAAGGAGTTTTTCTGGAAATACCAGCGAGGGGAAGGTGTGAAAAACGGAACCAAACGCGATGGGGTTCAGGCTCTGGAGGAACACATGGCGGACAGAAGAGCAAGGAAATTGATGACCGGCTACGACAATATCGTCGACATGATATTCAAGGGATACTCCTGTTTATCGGCGTGGTCGAAAAATCAATTGCTTATTAACGTGCAACCATCCCGCGAAAAGGTGGTTGAACTTCACGCAAAGACTAGGCACTACTTAGAATCAAAACTCAATCAAAAGGCGCGAGGTTAAAACATGGCTATAACAGAGCAAGTAATCACCGATCAGTACGCAATCTACAACGGAGACTCGGCTGAGTGGATTACATCGCTACCGGATGAGTCGCTAGGCATGAGCATCTATTCACCGCCTTTCGCTACTGAGAACGGAGGGTGTCTTTACAACTACTCAAGCAGCGTACGCGACTTGTCGAATGCTCGCACGTACGCGGAGTTTTTTGAGCATTATGCCTTTATCGTCGAGCACATCGCACGAGCCACAAAGCCCGGTCGAATCTCGGCGGTTCACTGCATGGACGTGCCGAAACAAGGTGCTAATATCTGCGGGTATACAGACTTTCCAGGCGATATCATACGACTGCATGAAAAACTTGGGTTTGAGTACCTACCGCGAATTTGCATCTGGAAAGAGCCCTTGGCGGTTCGTAATCGCACGATGGCGAAAGCCTTGGCACATCGTCAGATATGCGAGGACTCGACGTTGACCAATGTTGCAGCGGCTGACTATCTGATTCCGTTTCGCAAGCGTGGAGAGAATCCGATTCCGGTAACACACGAAACCGGGTTGCATGAATACTACGGCGAACGCGAAGTCCCTGCGGAGCTTCATCGCTATCGCGGATGGACTGGGAAGCAGACCGAGAATCGCTACTCGCATTGGATCTGGCGAAACTACGCCTCATGCTTCTGGGATGATATTCGGCTGGATCGAGTTTTACCCTACGAGGAAAGCAAGGACGAAGGCGACGAAAGGCACCAGCATCCGCTACAACTTGACGTAATCCAAAGAGCGGTCGAGATGTGGAGCAATCCCGGCGAAGCAGTTCTTACCCCCTTCATGGGCGTTGGCAGCGAAGTCTACGGGGCAGTGAGTCTAGGCCGACGCGGTGTTGGGTGCGAACTCAAGCCGAGTTATTATCGGCAAGCGGTC